>SDBT01002015.1_pt1 | contig 36414 bp, 35 predicted proteins | sample 2277101 | NCBI WGS metagenome assembly SDBT01 (sample SAMN10404973, study PRJNA504765) | marine sediment metagenome | isolation source: marine sediment core GS10_PC15, 103 cmbsf | place: Arctic Ocean: Southern Knipovich Ridge | collected 2010 | reverse complement strand
AGGTAACTCACTAGGAACCGCTCCTATTTATTTAGGTGGTAGTGGAATTTATATAACTGGATTACTTAACTGTAATACTATTGATACAGATTCTACTGGCAAGTTGGTTTGTGGCACTGATGATACAGGAGTAGCTGGCATTCAAGGTGGAGGAACATTAAACTACCTTTCCAAATTCACTGATATTGGAACTATTGGTAATTCACAAGTTTTTGATAATGGCGCTAATGTTGGTATTGGCACTTCAATGCCTAATTATAAACTTGATGTTGCTGGGAATATTGGTTTAACAGGAACCCATCTTGTTTATGATAGTGCCAGCGGTGTGATTGATTGGGGAAGTTCTAATCTTTATTTTCGTACCCTTTCTACCCAAGGTGATATTAGTAGTTATACAGACAGGGCAACGATTTTTAATGACGGCGATTTATGGACGGATGGTTGTGTATCTAATTATGGTTCTTGTCAGTATGACGAAGGCATGAGTACTTATGTAATGAATACGGATTACTGGTATGAATCAAATAATGATGGTGGGACTATAGCTGCTGGAACGGTTGATGCTGAGCTGCTCATACGAGGAAGTACCACGTTTGATTGTCCTAGCTGTGGAAGCACGACAGAATTAGATGGAAGCGAAGATTGGGGAGACTTGACTATTCAGGGAAGGGTTTTGTCTGCTAATAGTAATATTCATCTCTCACCTCCTGCAGGTTACAACGTAGTCATTGATGCTACCTACAGGGCAGCTGGAGGTAGCTCTATCGGTCCTGCCGGCCTTTTAGTTAATGGTAATGTAGGAATAGGAATAACAAATCCTGCTTACAATCTAGATATTCTTGCAGGAGGAACCATTAGTTTAAATGATGGTTATCTTAGAAATGTAAAAGGTTTTTATTTAAAAGATTGGGACGATGATACCGGAGGATCGGATAGTAAATACAGGCTGTTGGCTAGAGATGGCGCCTGGCAGTTTTATAACGGTGGAGTAGTCGTTGGCAATTATGGCAACGGTACTTGGTCTGATTTAGCCGATGGGACATTGATTGTAGAAGGAAACGTCGGCATCAGAGATTCGACTCCCAGTTATCCGTTAGATGTTGCTGGAGATATTAGGGCCACTGGGACTATCCGTGGTGGAGCGCTTGGGAGAAGGAATTGTGCTTGGACTGCAGAAGCACTAGGAGGAGATCACTTTTGTCCTACTGGTAAATATCAGGCAGGATGGACACAACGAATTGCAATCTATAAGAATATCTTTGGCTACGTCACCGGGTTTGGTCTATATCAAAAGCTATACTGTTGTAATCCTTAGTTAGATTGTTGTGAATTTTATAAAAAAAGACCTCATAATGAGGCGATGTTTAGTTTTACGACTTTTGCTGGTGACTGGAAACACGTTATAAACATGTTTCCGTTACTGTCCCAAATGATTTCATTTGCGTCATTGTATCCATTAGGTAGCTGGATTACATTGATAAGTTCAAATTTATTGCTGAACTGAATTATTGTTCCTGGGTTACCTGTATATGCTGCCCATAAGAATTCATCGTTTTGAAATATACCATAACACAGAATTCTTTTTTGGGTTGTTACTGGAATATATGTGAGATTGTCATATATTTTATATATATATGATTCACCGCCAGAGTTTTCTGAACCCACGTATAACGCGTTATCAAGGTAAGTCATGTCATCGGTCACTATTTTTTTAATAATAACTGAACTATATTCCTGTGGATTGCTTGGATTTATTTTAAGTATTGTCGTTTGCGACGAAAAGAGGTTAGGGGAAGAGCCCCATAAATATCCATTGCCGCTACTCAGTGCATGAAACTGGTTTACTGGGTATCCATAGACCGTATAAGTATAATCAGTAGTGTTTATTCTGGCTAATCTTCCATTTCCACCAGCCCATAGGTAGCCAAAGTCATAGAGAAGTGATCCACCTTCGCTAAAGGGTAATTCAACCGCCACCGTCCAGCTTAAAGTCTCTGGGTCAATTGTTATTATCTTTGTTTTAGATTGATAAACTATGACCCAAATTTTTCCCTGTGTTGCTATAAGATCTTCTCCATCATTAAGTCCTTCCAGAACTACTCTCTCGTATTCCAGAGTATCTGGATTCATTTTCAAAACTCTGGCTGGATTGGTTCTGGTGGAGAACCATAAGTAATCGTTGTAATAAACTGAACCATGTATTTTGTTATCACCGTTTTCAAGAGTAGTTGCTTCAAAGCTTATTTCAGGATTTTGAACAGAGTCAAAGTCTAAAATAATTGAGGGTTGTTCATATTCCCAAAATGGTAGTAAAGGAAAGATAATTATTAGTACTACCAGAACTGGGACAAAAGGAATAGTAAAGGAAGACCATTTTACTAATTTAACATTCATTCATTTTCACCATATCTATTTTTTAATGTTCTTTATTATATTTCATCATGCATTATAAGGTTTTGTCAAGCGAAAGAAATCGTTAAAAATGAAAATAAACAATAAAATGCTTAGGGTTGTTAAGCCTGCCAAAGAATAGTATAATTGGCATATGCAAGACTAATCTTTATGTTAATATGAATCTTTCTAAGAAAAGAAACCTTAATTTAGTTATTTTAGCAGCTTTAATTCTTATCAGTTTTGGAATTGGTGTTTGGTTTGGAAGAATTCAAATTGTATGTGATATTTGTTCACCAGAAGAGATTAATTTTTCTCTTTTCTGGCAGGCTTATCAAAAAATTCAAGAAAAATTTGTAGACAAAGGCAGAATAGATAAACAAGAAATAATTTACGGCGCTATTTCAGGAATGGTAAAGTCATTAGAGGATCCTTACACAGTATTTTTCCCTCCTCAAGACGCAAAAAGATTTGTTGAAGATGTGAAAGGTGTTTTTGAGGGGGTAGGAATGGTAATAGACATTAAAAAAGGTCAGCTTCAGGTAGTAGCACCTTTAGAGGGTACTCCAGCTCAAAAAGCAGGATTATTGGCAGGAGATAAGATTTTAAAAGTTAACGATGATTCAACTGCTGATATTACACTTAAAGAAGCTGTTAATTTAATAAGAGGTCCAAGAGGAACAGACGTGGTTTTAACAATTTATCGTGAGGATTGGCAGGAATCAAAGGAAATAACAGTAACAAGGGGTGTTATTGAAATTCCTTCATTAAGATGGGAGCTTCTTGAAAATGACAGTATTGCTTATATCAAATTGTATCAGTTTAGCCAGAAAGCAGGATTTGATTTTAGAAATACTGTTTTAGAGATTCTTGATACTCCAGCAAAAAAAATTATTATAGATTTAAGGAATAATCCTGGAGGTTATTTAGAAATAGCTCAGAATATTGCTGGTTGGTTTTTGGAAAAAGGAGAATTGGTTGTAATTGAAGAATTTGGTGACGGGACTAAAATTGAATATAAGGCTGATGGCAACCCTGCCTTTTTAGACTATAAGACTGTGGTTTTAATAAATAAGGGTTCAGCCTCTGGTTCTGAAATATTGGCAGGAGCTTTAAGAGATAATCGTGATGTTCCGCTTATAGGAGAGAAGTCATTTGGCAAGGGTTCAGTTCAAGAGTTGGTTGAACTAAGAGAGGGTTCCAGTTTAAAAATCACAGTTGCAAAATGGCTAACTCCAAAAGGTTATCTTATAACAGAGATTGGCTTAGAGCCCGATATTGAAGTTAAAATGACCAGTGAAGATTATGAACAAAATAGAGATCCCCAGCTGAATAAAGCTATTGAAGTGCTTAAAAGTCTGTAGTAAACTAATTTTATAAACAAAAACATGCGAATTATACTTTTAAAAGACATTGAAAATTTAGGCAAGAAAAACGAAATAAAAGAAATTAAAGATGGTTATGCTAGGAATTTTTTAATTCCTAAAGGTTTAGCAAAAATAGCAACAAAAAAAGCCATGGAACAATTAGAATCAGAAAAAGAGTTGGAAGTGCAAAAAGCAGAAGAAGAGTTACAAAAAACCCAAGCCTTTGTTGAAAGCATTGATGGAAGAGAATTTATTATTACAGTTAAGGTTGGTGATGAAGACCAGCTTTTTGAGTCAATTAGTCCGCAAAAAATTCACGAAATTTTAAAACAGTCAGGTTTTGATATTCAAAAAACTCAAATTGAAATAAGTCAGCCCATTAAAGAATTGGGAGAGTTCCCGGTTAAAATTAAATTTGAGCATAATTTAGAGGCACAAATTTCAATAATGGTAGAAGAACAAAAAAAATAGAACCTTGATTTTTTCAATAACAATATAAAAATATATAGTAAAGAAGAAAAAAAACAAAATGCCAAGATTCATTTTTGTTGCTGGTGGAGTAATGTCTGGTATCGGAAAAGGCATTGCAACAGCTTCTATTGGCAGAATTTTGAAGTCAAAAGGTTTCAGAGTTACTGCTGTTAAAATTGATCCTTATATCAATGTTGATGCTGGAACAATGAACCCCGTTGAACACGGGGAAGTTTTTGTTATGGATGACGGAACAGAGTGCGACCAGGACATTGGAAATTATGAAAGATTTTTAGATGAAACTCTTACAACTAATAATTATATAACAACAGGAAGGGTTTATCAGGCAGTAATTAATAGAGAAAGAAATTTAGGCTATAATGGCCGTTGTGTGGAAGTGGTTCCTGACATTCCAAACGAAGTCATATTAAGGATTAAGAAAGCAGGTAAACTGGCAAAAGCTGATTTTGTTTTAATCGAGATTGGCGGGACAGTAGGTGAGTATCAGAATATGTTGTTTTTAGAGGCAGCCAGAATGATGAAATTACAAAATCCAAAAGAGATACTCTTTATTTTAGTTTCTTATCTTCCAATCCCTGCAACGATTGGAGAAATGAAGACAAAACCAACCCAAACTGCTGTTCGTTTGTTAAATGAAGCTGGAATTCAGCCGGATATGATTTTAGGTCGTTCAATTAGCTCCCTAGATAAACCAAGAAAAAGAAAAATTTCAATCTTTTGCAATATGAATACTTTAGATGTTTTTTCCTCACCAGATGTTAAATCAATTTATGAGGTGGCGCTCAACTATGAAAAAGAAGGTTTGGGCAATAGAATTTTAGAAAAGTTCGATTTACCATCCGTGAAGCAAGATTTTAGGAAGTGGAAACAACTTGTTGGAATCATTAAGAAAAATAATAAAAAAGTTAAAATTGGCATTGCTGGTAAGTATTTTCAAACAGGAAGATTTACTTTAATGGATTCATATATTTCAGTAATTGAAGCTGTAAAACATGCTTGTTGGTTTTTTAAAAAAAAGCCAGAAATTCATTGGCTTTCAACTGAAGATTATGAGAAAAACCCTCAAAAATTAAAAGAGCTTAAGAAATTCGATGGTATTATTGTTCCAGGCGGATTTGGATCAAGGGGAATAATGGGAAAAATGAAAGTAATTGAATTCGTCAGAAAACAAAAAATCCCTTATTTGGGTTTGTGTTTAGGAATGCAGCTAGCAGTAATTGAATTTGCAAGAAATGTTTGTGGTTTAAAACAAGCTCATTCCAGAGAATTTTCAAAAAAATGTAAGCATCCAGTGATTGATCTAATGATAGAACAAAAAAATTTAATAAAAGAAAAAAACTATGGAGGGACAATGAGATTAGGAGCGTATAAATGCAAACTTAAAAAAGGAACCAGGAGCTTTAAAGCTTACGGTGATAAAACTCATATTTCAGAACGTCACCGTCATCGCTACGAGCTTAACAATGAATACCGTGAAATATTGGAAAAAAATGGATTAACAATAGCAGGAATAAACCCCAAAAGAGATCTGGTTGAGATAATAGAGCTTGAAAATCATCCATTTTTTGTTGCTACTCAATTTCATCCAGAGTTTAAATCAAAGCCTTTAGAACCCCATCCTCTTTTTAAAGAATTTATTAAAAGCTGTATTAAAAAAACATAACTGTGACAATCAGAGAATTAGCCCAGCTTCTTAAAAAACATCAAAATGATATTATATTGTTTATTGGCGTTATTCTAATCTCTTTACTTTCCTTTGCTGTTGGCTATATTATAGCTAAAGAACAGTTAAAAGAACCATTAAGAATTGAATATGAACAAGAATCAAAAAACAGCTATTATCGGAGCAGGGATTACAGGGCTTTACTTAGCATGGAAGTTGTCTCAGAGAGGCTTTAAAGTAACTGTTTTTGAAAGAAAGAAAGACATTGGCAAACAGTCATGTTCAGGTCTTTTTTCAGAAAGGATTTTAGACTTTATTCCCGAGAGCGAAAGTTTAATTAAAAATAAAATCAGGCACGTTTTATTGCATTTCCCTAAAAAAAGCTTAAAGATTAAATTCTCAAAAACATTTTTTGTTATTAATCATGATGAATTGGACAGATTGGTGGGTTTGTTAGCAAAAAAATCAGGAGCAAATATTGTTTTAGGCAGCCCTATTAGTTCTTTTCCTGAGGGCTATGACAGAATAATAGGGTGTGATGGAGCAAATTCCCAGACCAGAAGATTGTTAAATTTAAAAAACCCCCAGTTTCGTTTAGGGATTCAGGGTTTTATTCCTAAAAAAGATTCTTCAGATTTTGTTGAGACCTGGCCAACAAGTTCAGGATTTTTATGGAAAATACCCAGAGGTAAAGAAATAGAATATGGAATTATTGAGGAAATCGATAAAGCTAAAAGTATTTTTGATGAATTTTCTAAAAAAAGAAAGATTAAATTTAAAAGAATGGCTTCAGCTATGATCCCTCAGGGATTTATTGTTTCTTCAAATTCAAGAATTACACTTTGTGGTGATGCAGCAGGATTAACAAAACCTTGGTCGGGCGGGGGAGTGATTTGGGGATTGATTGCAGCTGATATTCTATTGAAAAATTTTCCTAATTTCTTAAAATACAAGAAGGGGATAGAAAGGTTTTTCTTGCCAAGAATTAAGTTTTCAAAACTGGCCACCAAATTAGTATATTTCCTAGGCTTTAATATCCCATGGCTTTTACCGAAAAATTTAAAAATAGAAAGTGATTTTTTATTTCCAAGCAAAGCGAAGAATTAAAGTTCTGACAAACTTAGGTTCTTATTGTAGTAATATAAACATATGAAAAAAGTTCCCAATCATTTAGGCATTATCTTAGACGGCAACAGAAGGTGGGCAAAAGAAAAAGGCCTCTCTGCTTTTGAGGGTCATAAAAAAGGACTGGAAACCATTAAAAATACAATTGAATGGTGCAAAGAAAAAGGCATAAAGACCTTGACTCTTTTTGTTTTTTCTACTGAAAACTGGAAAAGACCTAAAAAAGAAGTTAATTATTTAATGAAGATGGCTGAAAAAATGGAATCGCATTTTAGCAAAGCTATTAAACAGGACATTAAATTGAAAGTGATTGGACAGCGTGACAGACTGCCACTAGCTGTTCGGGCATCAATTAAAAAAATAGAGAACTTAACTAAAAATCATAATGCAATGACTTTAAACTTTGCATTAAGTTATGGAGGAAGAGCGGAGATTGTAGAGGCAGTTAAAAATATTATGAGACAAAAAGTGGATGTCCGTAAAATTGATGAGAATTTAATTTCCAAAAACCTGTGGACTTCTGATTTGGACTTGATTATTAGAACAGGCAAAGAGCAGCGTATTTCTAACTTTTTAATCTGGCAGGCTGCTTATAGTGAATTGTATTTTCTTAAAAAATACTGGCCTGATTTTAATAAGCGTGATTTAAACCAGGCAATTTTAGAATATGCAAGAAGGCAAAGAAGGCATGGAAAATAGCTGTCTGTTTTAATTTATGTTTAAGGGCTGGTCAAGAGCCAGTTTTTTTATTTAAAATAGACAAAAACTGCTTAAAAACTTAAAATAAATAATTACTATGAGTAAAGTATCAAAAATAACAGTTGGAAGTGATTTAAAAGGCTCAATTGCAAGGGCAGTTAGCGATATTGGTGGTTTCGAAAAGTTTGTTAAAAGAGGAGAAACAGTGCTATTAAAACCTAATTTCAATACCGCTGATCCAACTCCAGCTTCTTCTGATTTAGGATTTTTAAAAGCTGTTGTAGAGCTTGTTTATGAATGTGGCGCTAAAATTGTAATGATAGGAGACTCTTCTACTATGAGCTTGAATACCAGAAAAGTGATGGAGAAGTTAGGTGTTTTTGATTTGGAGAAAATGGAGATACCTCCCAGAATTTATAACTTTGATGAAAGAAAGTGGATTAAAAAACAAGTTCCAGATGGTAAGTTTCTAAAAACAGTTTCAGTAACTGAATTTTTAGAAAGAGCTGATAAATTAATACTTTTGCCAAACTTAAAAACTCATTCATATGCTCAATTTACCGGGGCCTTGAAACTCTCAGTTGGTTTTATGAAACCTATTGAAAGGGTTCGTTTGCATTTGAAAAATCTACAGGAAAAAATAGCTGAATTAAACAAATTAATTAATCCTCATTTAATAATTATGGATGGGAGAAAGTGCTTTATTAACAAAGGACCAGCTGAAGGTGAATTAGCTGAGCCAAACTTAATTCTTGCTTCAGAGAGTCGAATAGATATTGATGTTGAAGGAATAAAAATAATCCAGAGCTTTAAAGGTAATTCTTTAAAAAACATTAATCCTTTAGAAATGACTCAAATTAAAAAAGCAATAGAGTTTGGAATTGAAAAATGAAAAAAATGATAAATTTATTTAAGAATAGATATTTCGTAGTTTTTTTGCTTTTTGTAGCCTTAATTTTTTTAAGAGATTCTTTGGTTGTCTTGAAAGAACCGATTTCTTTATCAGAACAAGAGCGCAAAACAGAGGAGGAGTATGGGTCCAAAGAGAATCAGAACAAAGGGGGTTCGGTCGATAAAGAGTTTTTGCCTGCCACAATTGTTAAAACACCTACTTCTAGCGATATTAGCGTTAAAGAATCAACCTTTAAAGCGCCAGAAAAGGTAAAAGCAATCTATCTAACAAGCTGGTCAGCTGCCACTCCTTACAGGATAAATTATGCGATTGATTTAGCTAAAAATACAGAAATTAATGCAGTAGTTATTGATATTAAGGATTGGTCAGGACATATTAGTTATGATACTGAAGTGTTTGAAGCCCAAGAGTATAATGCTGAGAGGTTTTTAATAGCAGACGTTAAAGCGTTTGTTGAAAAATTCCACAAAGAAGGGATTTATACCATTGCCAGAATCACTGTTTTTCAGGATCCTATTTTAGCCCGGTCAAGGCCTGACTTAGCAATCAAAAGAGAATCAGATAAATCATTGTTATGGCTTGATAGATCTGGATTAGCTTGGATTGATCCTGCCGCTAAAGAATCATGGGATTATAATATTGCCATTGCTAAAGATGTTTTGAACCAAGGTTTTGATGAAATAAATTTCGATTATGTACGTTTTCCCACCGATGGAGATTTAAAGGATATGAGTTTTCCTTTTTGGAATGCAAGCACTACTTTTCGCCACCAGGTAATTAAAAGTTTTTATTCTTATATTCGGGAACAGCTTCCTGAGGCAGTTCTTTCTGTTGACCTCTTTGGGCTTTCTACCGTTAGTTCTAATTTTGGGATTGGACAAAATATTGAAGATGCTTATCATTATTTTGATTTTGTCTCCCCAATGGTTTATCCCTCCCATTACTCGTCCATGTATTTGGGGTATGAAAATCCTGCTGAACACCCTTATGAAATAATTAAATATTCAATGGATAGTGCTTTAACAAAATTAAAAGCTTTTAATGAAATTTTTCCAACAGAAGTTAGACTGCGGCCGTGGCTTCAGGATTTTGATTTAGGGGCTGATTATGATAAAGATATGATTCGTTTGGAAATTGATGCTGTTTCTGATGCATTAGGAGAAGATTTTTCAGGATTCATGTTATGGAGCGCAGATAATTTTTATACAAAAGAAGCTCTTTCAACAACAACACAAAATTTGTTAGAATAATTAAAAGCATAAAAATATGATTAGCTTATCTCAAATCAAAAAAAATCCATACATTTTAGAATTTATCAAGCAAACAGAAAATGTTTTAAGAAGTTCAGGTTATACTGAACATGGTTTAGAGCATTCAACTTTAGTTGCTGATAGGGCTAGAACTATTGCAAAAGAAATTGAAATTTCAACTCAAGAACAGGAATTATCAGCTATTGCTGGTTTTTGCCATGATATGGGAAATTTCTTAAGCAGGAGCCATCATAACTATCTTGGGTCTGTGCTGTTTTATCAGGTTTTTAAAAAGGACTTCAGTCCAGAAGAAATCTCTTTGATTATGCAGGCAATTACTTTTCATGACAAAGAAGATATTCTTCCCGAACATGAAGACATTAAATTTCCCAGTGCTGTTTCAGCTATTGTTGTTTTAGCTGATAAATCAGACGTCCGCCGCTCAAGAGTAAATTCTAATGATGTTAATGATATTAAAAAAGATATTCATGATAGAGTAAATTATGCCACTGAATTCTCAAAGCTCGGGATTAATAAAAAAAGAAAAAACATTAGCTTGACTTTGAAAATCGATACTAACTTCGTTCCTGTAATGGAATACTTTGAGATTTTTACTAATAGAATGATTTATTGTCGTAAAGCTGCTAAGTCTTTGGGTTATAAGTTTGGCCTGGTAATTAATAAATTTAAACTGCTTTAAAGATTAACAATTTTTTTACTTGAAATTTTTATAAAATAAAGTTATTGTACAAACAAGTTAAAAATCTAAAAAACATGCCATATAAGAGGTTCAAAAAAACTTTATACGTGAAAAAAGGAGGAGGGTGGACTAAGAAAAAAACCTATCGTAGCGCTAATAAGGCCAGAACAGCAATGAGACGATTGTCGGCTTTAGAATCTAATTCAAAAAAATCTCGGCGGTAAAAAAGCAAAAAATGATAAATTAAAAAAACTGGTAGATAACTCCTCCAGTTTTTTTTGTATATTTATAATAATCTTTTATCCGAGCATCATTTTTTTCCCAGATTCAATTTTTCGCAGGAAAAGTTCAATATCTGCTGGTTTATAAACACGATAATTGTTTATTGGGTGGCGATAAGCTTTTAGTTTTCCAGCCTTGTCCCAGTTGCGCAGCGTTAAAGGAGTAACTCCGAATAATTCTGCCACCTCTTTTATTTTGAGATATTTTTTTTGTTTGTTTATTGGAATGTGATGAAGTGCCATATCAAGGTTTATTAACATTTATATATTTTATTTTAATTTAAACATAATAAAGAATCAAGGCTTTAGGGTAAAGCAAGATTCTTGTTAGATTTAAAAAATGTGTTATTAACTAATAACTACTCAATTCTTCTTACGTACTCTTTAGTTTCTGTATTAATTTCAATAATATCCCCTGTTTTAATAAAAGAGGGAACAATGATTTTAGCTCCGGTTTCCAAAAGAACGGTTTTATTTCCACTTTGAGATTCTCCCTTTACGCTTGGCGGAGCTTCTTTAACCCCAAGATTGATTTTAACAGGCAAAGAAATGTTGATTACCTCGTTTTTAAAAATCAAAGCTTCAATAATTTGATTTGGTTTTAAAAAATATGCTTTTTTATCAACCTGTTGAACCGTTAACTCAAATCTTTTAGAAGGGTCGTCTTTTTTAGAAAATACAAATTTATCTTTATGTGAATACAAAAATTTAACTTCTGATTTTGAAATATCAGGTTCTTTAAATTTGTCAGATGGATGAAAAGTACGGGAAATTACATTTCCTGTTTTTAAGTTCCTTAGTTTAGTCTGAAGTACTGAACTACCCCTTGCTTTAACAGTAGGGTTTGCCTCAATTATTTCGTAAGGTTCTTTCTCTATAATTATCCTTGTTTTTCTTTTTAACTCCGAATAACTTAACATATAGATTTTTATTTAACAATGCGCCATTCCATATCTGATTCTTTTCCAGCAAACTCAAGCCAGTCGCCGTCTTCATTAATAACATACCATTTTCTTTTTGTTTCTGACCAGACCATTGGATCATTTCTATAATATGGTTTTTTAATAATTTCTTTTGGTTTTAATCTATCGAGCTCCAGCCATTTTTTAAATACTGTTTCTATGGCATAATCCAAATTCCTTGATTTTGCCCATTCGGCCACCTTGGAAATAGCAGCTTTAGCTTTTTCCACAGAACCGGCTAATGTTAAAAGTTGCTTGGCCGGCTTAGTGAAACGGGAGTAAATTATTTTTCTTTTTTTAGCATTTTTTTTAAGTTCTGCTAAACTCAATCCCTTGGTTTTAAAATAATGAGTAATAATCTGTCTAATGGTTGATTTTTCCTTTAGCTCTTTATGGTATTTAATTTTTTTATTTTTTAAATATTCTTCGATTTTTTTAGCAATACTTTCCCCAATACCTGGAATTTTTTTAATTCCTTTAATTCCTTCTTCCTTATAAATTTGGGAAATATTTTCTTTCAGGTCCTCTAAAGCTTTGGCAGCCTTTCGATAAGCCTTAGGTTTATAAGCTACTCCTTGAATATCTAATAATTCTCCTATCTCGTATAATATTTGAGCTACTTTTTTATTAATCATTTTAATTTTTTCAAAATTTCTTCGTAAAATTCTTTAGCTCGTTTCAATTCCTCTCTCCCTTTTTTTGTAATTTGGTACATTCTTCTTCTTTTTTTCATTTCGCTTTTTACAAAGCCGTTTTTTTCCAATCTGTAAAGCACGCGATAAGGGGTAATTCTTCCGGGCTTAAATTTAAACTTTTTTTCAATTAAATCTAAAACTTCCCAGCCGTAAGTGCTCTTTTTTTGAAGTAGGTAAAGAATGTAAATCCACAAATTTTCTTTAGTGTTTGATTTTTCAAGACGTTTTATGGGAAGCATAATCTATTCACTTGACATACTATTTTACGGCTGTAAAATAGTATGTAATAAACAAATAATTAGGTAAATAACAATAATTTTATGAGAAATGAAATAAGAATTGCTATTGCTGGACTTGGAAATTGCGCCTCAGCTTTAGTTCAAGGAATTTATTACTATAAAGACGTCAAAAAAGGGGATGATCTTATTCCAGGTCTTATGTATAATCTTGTTGGAAAATACAGGCCAAAAGACATTAAAGTTGTTGCGGCATTCGATGTTGATAAAAGAAAAGTAGGAAAAGATGTTTCAAAGGCAATATTTGCACTTCCAAACTGCGTTAAGACCTTTTATACAAACATACCAAATTTAAGCACAAAAGTAAAAATGGGTCCGGTTTTAGATGGAGTTTCTCCTCACTTTAAAGAGTATTCTCGAGACAAAGGCTTTGTAGTCAGTAAAGAGAAACCAGTAAATATTGCTAAAGAGTTGAAAAAATCAGGGGCTCAAATTTTAATAACTCTTTTGCCAGTTGGTTCAGAAAAAGCAATAAGATTTTATGCCAACGAAGCTTTAAAAGCTAATTGTGCTTTAGTTAATTGCATTCCTGTTTTTATTGCTTCTGATAAAAAGTGGTCAGATAAATTTAAGAAAAAAGGATTACCAGTAATAGGAGATGATATAAAAAGCCAGATTGGTGCAACTATTATTCACAGGGTTTTAGCCAATCTTTTCTCAAATAGAGGTGTACATATTTTAAAATCCTATCAGTTGAACGTAGGCGGAAACACTGACTTTATAAATTTAATAGCAAAAGAGAGAGGAAAATCAAAAAAAATCTCTAAAACAGAAAGCGTTCAATCCCAGCTTTCAAAAAGATTAAGCTACGATGATTTACACATTGCACCTTCTGATTATGTTCCCTGGCTTAAAGACACTAAATTAGCATTTATTAGATTAGAGGGGAGACAGTTTGGAGATTTACCCCTGGAGCTTGAAATACGTCTGCAGGTTAATGACTCTCCTAATTCAGCTGGTTGTATTATTGAGGCAGTGAGATTAGCTAAAATTGCTTTAGACAGAAAAATAGCTGGTCCTTTAATTTCAGCTTCTGCCTATTTTATGAAACATCCGCCTCAACAATTTGTTGATGAAAAAGCAAGAGAAATGGTTGAGGAGTTTATTAATGGAAAGAGGAAGGTTTAAGGCAAAGAATCTTTAATTCTTTGGGCTTCTTGTTCTACAGCTTTACCTTCATAATCAGCGCTGTGAGCTGGAGCGCCCTTGTAAACTGGCTTTCTTTGATCTAAATGCAGGCTAAAAGATAACTCTTCAGGAGTTATCTTTAAATAAACATGAAATCTTGGATAACCACCCCTTTCCAATTGCCTTATCATATTAAATTCCTGTTTTTCAGTTTCGCCTAAATATTTATAACCAATTTTTCTAAGCAAAATAGCAAGATTATATCTGTTTGTGTTTTTAATAATAAACTTCATGAGATTAAAGAATGGGTAGATATTCTTTTATTTCATAAGGACTAACCTGCTTTTTAAATCTTTTACCAACAGTTTTTTCATATTTTTGCCATTCAATCTCTTTGTTTTGAATTATCTTTTGGAACAAGTGTTTACCCAAAGTTCGCCTTGTTAGTCTGCTTTTCTGAAATCGTTCCATAGATTGTTTTAAATTGCTGGCTAAGATTTTTATATTCTTTTTCTCCATTTCTTGTTTCGTCATTTCAAAGATATCTTTTTCTTCGGGAGATGAAAACTTTAAATTTTCTTTAATTCCCTGAGTTCCTGCGGCTTGAATTAGGGCTAGAGTTAAATAAATATTACAAGCTGGGTCAGGAGACCTTATCTCAATCCTAGTGGCTTTTTCGGCTTCTTTCAGATGAGTTTGAGGAATCCTGATATATGCTGACCTGTTCTTTTGCCCCCAGGCAAGATAAACAGGAGCTTCATACCCAGGAATTAGTCTTTTATATGAGTTGACCCATTGATTTAAAATCAATTGAATTTCCTGGCCATGTTTAATTAAGCCTGTTAAATATTGCTTAGCTAAAATTGAAAGAGGATTTTTTTCACTTCTAAAAAATAAGTTTTTATCTTTCTTCCAAAGGGATAAATGGAGATGCATGCCAGATCCATTAACTTTGGTAATTGGTTTGGGCATAAAAGAAGCAAAGAGTCCCATCTTTTCCGTTGTCCTTTTAATGATATATTTAGCCAAAGTTATTGAATCAGCTATATTTAGAGCATCATTATATCTCAGATTTATTTCGTGCTGACTTGGGGCAACTTCATGATGGTCGCATTCTGTTTTGACTCCCATTTGAGAAAGATAAATTTGTACTGCTTTCCTGATTTTACCCCATTTTCCACCATAAAAATATCCTCCACTATCCAATAATTTCGGCTTTGTATTGTCTTGGAAAATAAAAAACTCAAGTTCAGGACCCACAAATAAGCTGCCAAACTTCTTTGTTCTGTTAAGTTCTTTCTTTAAAATATATCTAGAGTCTCCTTCGTAGTGTTTGCCTTTTGAATTGAAAATGTCTCCGAAAACAACAGCCTCTTTCCAGGTAAGATTTTGGGGAGTTTCATAGTTCCAGGGCAGAACACAGAAAGTCTTTGGGTCAGGCATAATTATTAAATCTGACTCTTCAATTCTAGCAAAGCCTTGTACTGAGCTGCCGTCAAACCCTATTCCTCTTTCAAAAACAGATTCCATTTTTTCTGAAGGGAAACAAAAATTCATTGCTCTTCCTAAAACATCAGGGAAAATCACCCTAATGAATTTAACGTCTTTTTCTTGTCTAAGAAAATTCAAAACATCTCTTTTATTTTTCATATTAATTTCTATCATAGTTGATTTCTAATTTTTTTTACAGTATCAATTCGCCATTCTTGATATTGCTGGGAAGTTAATTCATTACCATTTTTTATTTGATGAATTAAATCACTTTGAAAATTAGAGTTTACTGATTTGCCCATTAAAGCCAAAGATCCTGAACCGCCTCCATAACCTATAATGCAGATATTTTGATTAGCTTTGGCTTGTTCTAAGGTAGAGATCAAGGAAATAAAAACAGAAACTGTGTAGCAGTTTCCGATATATGGGTTATAACGAAGCCCGGATTTTACTTTTTGTTTAAAGAATGTTTGAAAGTCTAAAGCTTTTCTTGTCCTATCTAATATTTCTTTAAACTTAATGAATGATTGGGGATTAGTCAGACACTCTTTTAACAGCTCTAATCCGCTTTTGTATTTCTCATAATGCCAAAGGGCTGCTGAAGCCCAGACAATCATTTTAGGAAATGGAGTATGCATAACAATGTGGTCAGCTGTTTTTACTATTGAACTGCATTCTTGGTTTTTTGTTTTGTAGTCATTAACAGCTTTAATTATACATCTTATAAAAGCTGGTTTTGTTAGGGGACCATTAACTTGAGGGAATGGAGCCGTGCTGATTGGTACTCTAAAGTCATTAATATCTTTTGAGTATTGTCCAACATTTTTAAAATCCAATGTTAATAATTTTGGGTTTTGTTCTATTCTCATAGCTACTACTCCCGAGCCCTGGGTTACTTCTGCTTTTTTATCTTCATAAACTGAGCGATCTGCTGCGATAACAACAGCCGGTTTATCATGAGCTATAGCGTATTCGCATGCTAAAAGCAATGCTTGAACTCCTGAAAGACAGGCAAATTTTAATTGAAATGGGACTACTGTAATATTAAGATTTTTAATAGTTTTTATTCCTATTTCTGCTTTGGAAATATCATAGTCTGATTCAGTGGCAATAAAAAATCTATCAACATCTTTGTGATTAATCTTTTTAAGAGCTTTAATTATTAATTGTTCTAAAGAGGTATTATAAGGAATTCTGGCTTGAATAAGGCCCAAGCCCCCATTTACATATTCTAATGGAAGCTGGCTTTTTTCAGCTATTTTTTCAACACTAATAAACCATTTTGGAATTGATACAGCTATTTCACTTATTCCTACTTTTGGCGTTTTTAGATTCATCTTTAGTGGTATTTATTATAAGCTATATAAGGAAAATCATCAATTCCAGCTATTTATTAAACTTTAATCTGTGTTATAGTAAAATTATGCGTCACAGACTTTTTATTGCCATTAATCTGCCTGAAAACATAAAAAATAAGCTAAGTGTTTTTCAGTCAAAATGGCCAGAGCTGCCAGCCAGATGGACAAAAAAACAAAACCTACACATAACTCTGGTTTTTTTAGGTTATGTTAAAGACGAGGAACTTCCTGAGATGTTAAAGATTATAGAAGAAATTGGAAATAAACACAGCTCTTTTTCAATAAATTTAAACAAAATTTGTTATGGTCCTCCTAAAAAAACACCAAGAATGGTTTGGGCAGTGGGGGAAAGCTCAAAAGAATTGGGAAAGTTGAAAAAGGATTTAGAAAATTCGTTGTCTAATGTTTCATTGGAAGAAAAAACTAGGCCATACAGCCCTCATATTACTCTATCAAGAATCAGGCAGTGGGAGTTTAGGCAAATTGAATTAGATGAAAGACCAAATATTGAAGAAAATATTAATTTAAGTTTTGAGGTAAATTCAATTGAGATAATGGAAAGCCAATTAAAAAGAACTGGTGCAGAATATTCAGTATTGCAATCATTCCCATTAAAGCCATGAAAATTCATTTTATTGGTATTGGTGGAATAGGCGTCTCTGCTTTAGCTAAATATTATCTTGAAAAAGGCCACACAATAAGTGGTTCTGATTTAGTTAAAACAGAAATCACTGATTGGTTTGAACAAAGAAATGTTAAGCTTTTTATAGGAGAACACAAACCAGAGAATGTGGTTGATGATATTAGTATGGTGATTTATAGTCCAGCAATACCAGAGAATAATCTTGAGCTTGAAAAAGCTAAAACAATTGGTTTGAAGATAATGACTTATCCTCAAGCTCTTGGAGAGTTGACTAAAAAATATTTTACAATAGCTGTTACTGGAACTCATGGAAAAAGCACAACAACTTCAATGATTGGTCTTTTGCTGATAAAAGCTGGTTTAGATCCAACGGTAATTGTTGGCACCAAGCTTAAAGAGTTTGGTGATTCAAGCTGTAGAGTTGGTAATTCAAAATATTTAGTCATTGAAGCCTGCGAGCATTTTGAATCATTTTTGAATTATTATCCTCATATTATTGTTTTAACAACAATTGAAGCAGATCATTTGGATCATTATAAGAATTTGGAGGGTGTTTTAAATGGATTTAAAAAATTTACTGCTAATTTAGAAAAAGATGGGATTATAGTTGCAAATAAAGATGATGAAAATACTCAGAAGATTGTTGAAGATGCAGACTGGTATTCTTTGAAAGATAAAGAAGCTGCAGGCATTAGAGATATTCTGCAGATTCCTGGTGATTTTAATGTTTCTAATGCTTTAGCGGCTTTAAAAGTTGCCAGAATTTTAAAGATTCAAGACATAGATTCCCATAAAGCATTATCAGAGTATAAAGGTTCTTGGCGTAGGTTTGAAATCACTGAAATGTTAAATCCTAAACCATATACCTTAATCGATGATTATGCTCATCATCCAACAGAAATAAGAGTTACTTTAAAAGCAGCTCGGGAGAAATTCCCTAAAAAACAAATCTGGTGTGTTTTTCAGCCTCACCAATATCAAAGAACTTATTATTTGCTTGATGATTTCATTGCTGCTTTTAAAAATGCTCCAGTAGATAAATTAATTATTATCGATATATATGATGTTGCAGGAAGAGAAGAAAAAGAAATTAAAGAAAAAATCAGCTCTCAAGAATTAGTTGAATTTGTGAATAAAGATTCTGTAACTTATATTGCAAAAGAAAAAATAATTGATTTTTTAAAACAAAAGCTAAAGGGTGGGGAAGTAGTAATTGTTATGGGAGCAGGGAATATATATGAGGATGTGAGTTTGAAATTGAGAGCTAAAAACTAAAATAAAAATAAGAAGAAAAGATTTGAGGGTAAATAGAGTCTTCCCTGTTCTTCAAGAGTAATTTCTTGATTTTCTTTATAATCATTTCAATATATTACTAGTATTAATTGACAATAACGCAGTTTTTTAAGAAAATATAAGAATGTAGGAAAATATAAAAATAAAGAGATATATTAATATGGTTTCTTTAAGAATCTTCAAAAGGTTATTATGATAATGCTCCAAAGGCGGGTACGTTTGTTGGAGTTTTTTTATTAAGCGTTAGACTAGAAATGATATTTAATAAGCATAAAATACCAATCACAATAAATAACAATTCTGTCTTAAATTATGAAGGTGAAAAAAAAGTGCTTTATTTTGTTTTTCTACCAATAATGTGGCTTCTTTCTTTATGGGTTTTATTCAAAAAGAAACTTTTTGGTAAGTTAAAAACCAACACTTTTTGGTTTGATGGTTTAAGTGTCCCTTGTCGTAAAATTAAGGAGGGGGCTGGTTCTTGGAAGGCATTAGATGTTATTTACAATTACGATTTTGGCAAGGACGAAAGTATTAATGGAAAGGTCAGTGATTTTTGGATTAGAATAATTAATGCCCAAGCTGTTAGAAATAGATTAAGATTATCCAAGTATTTACTTAGAGAACAGATTGAGAAATTTAGTAGATACAAAGAAGTCAGGGTCCTTTCAATTGCCAGTGGTTCTGCTCAGGGATTAATAGAGGTTATGAAGAAGTTTAAAGATAAAAATATTATTGTTAGAGCTACTTTGTTAGATTTAGATCCTACAGCAATAGAATATAGCAGAAGGATAGCAAGAGAAATGAGAGTGGAAGACCAAGTCACTTTTCTCAATAAAAGCGTTAGCGTTCTAGAAAAGGAAATAAGGAGTTTCGACCCACACATAATAGAGATGATAGGATTTTTAGATTATAGACCTTATCATAAAGCAATAAAATTAATTCAAAGAGTTAGAAACCTTCTTTTGCCTGGTGGCGTGTTCTTGGTCAGCAATACTCGTTATAATCCAGAAGCTTTTTTTCTGAAATGGGTTATTGATTGGTCAATGATATACAGATCTCCTAAAAAATTAGCTGAAATCATAATTAAAGCCGGTTTCAAATCAGAAAATTGTGAAATGATCTATGAGCCTTTTAAAATTCACGGTATAGCAATTTGTAGAAAATCTGCTTAAGCGTTAAAATATAATTATTAGAAATATGTTTTTTTATGCTTTAACAGGTTTAATTAATGCAGCAACTAGCACTGTTCTAGGACTGTTTGTTTTTTTAAACGATTTTAAATCAAAAATAAACCAAGGATTTGTTCTTTTTTGTACCAGTGTAGCAGTGTGGAGTTACGGTTATTATTTTTGGCAGATAGCTGATAATGCAGATGATGCTCTTTTTTATTCTAGGGTATTAATGGGTGGAGCTATCTTTATTTCAGTTTCTTATCTACATTTTGTTTTAGCATTTTTAGGAAGATTGCCCGCTCAAAGAAAATTGTTAATTTTTAGCTATGCTATTTTTGTTATATTTTTTCTTCTAAATTTCACCCCATTATTTGTAAAAGAAGTTGTCCCTGAGCTTTCTTTTGAGTTCTGGCCGAAACCTGGGATTGTTTTTCATCCGTTTCTAATGCTTTGGTTGGCTTATGTAATTTATTGTACTATTTTACTTCTACTTGAATATAAAAACATGGATGTAATCAAAAAATCTCAGACTAAATATATTTTAACTGGCATCACCATTGGGTTTATAGGAGGATCTACAAATTATTTGCTTTGGTACGGGATTCCTGTTTTACCAATCGGCAATATTTTAGTAGCTCTTTATGTTATTTTTACTGCTTATGCAATTACTAAGCATCACCTTTTTGATATCAAAGTTATTTTAACTGAAATTCTTGTTGGTTCTATTGGTTTGGTGTTGTTTATTCAGGCTTGGATGAGTGTGGACGTAGGAACGAAAATATTAAATTGGGTTGTATTTATTTTATTCGTTATTTTTGGGTATTATTTGATTGACGCTACTATTCAGGAAATACAAAGAAGAGAACAGATTGAAAGAATGGACAAAGAGCTTAGAAAAACATACAAAGAATTAAAGAAGCTTGATATTGCAAAATCAGAATTCATTTCCATTGCATCTCATCAATTAAGAACTCCTTTAACAGCTATTAAGGGTTATGTCTCTTTAATAAAAGGCAAGGCCTATGGAGAGTATCCTTTTAAAATGAAAAAGTCTTTGAACAATATCCATAGCTCCGTAGAGAGATTAATAAAATTAGTGAATGATCTTTTAAGCATTTCAAGGATTGAGGCTGGAAAAATAAAAGTTGAACCAGAAGAATTCTTTTTAGAAGAATTAATCGCTGATATATTAGAAGAATTAGGAAATTTAGCAAAAGCAAGTAATCTTTATCTTAAATGGGAAAGAACGAAAGCGTCTTTATCTAAGGTTTCTATGGATAGAGCCAAGACGAGACAGGTCATTTTAAATATTATTGACAATGCGATAAAATATACTCAGACAGGTGGAGTAACGATAAATTATAAACAAGTGAATGGATTATGCAGGATTGAAATCAAAGATACAGGCGAAGGAATGACAAAGGCAGAAATTTCTAATTTATTCAAAACTTTTTCCAGAGGCATTGCTGGTCGAAGGACCTGGACAGAAGGAGCGGGCTTGGGGCTATATATTGCCAAAAAGTTTACAGAAATGCATAATGGTAGAATATGGGTAAAGAGCGCTGGCAAAAAAAAGGGTTCTATTTTTTACATAGAATTACCTATAAAATATGAAGAAAAAAGCTAAAAAGAAAATCCTAATCATTGAGGACGAGAAAATTTTAGCAGAAATGTATCATGATGTTTTTGTTCAAGCTGGCTTTAAAGTGTTTTCAGCCATTGAATCAAAAAAAGGATTAAAGATAACTAGAAAAGAAAGACCAGATTTGATTGTTTTAGATATCTTACTTCCTAGAGAAAGTGGCATATCTTTTTTAGAGAAATTGAAACAAGACGCTGAAATTTCTTCTATTCCAGTAGTGGTTTTTACAAACTACGATGGATCAGATACAAGGAAAAAAGCGAAAAAGCTTGGGGTTAAAAGTTATTTGATTAAGGCAAATTTCACTCCACAACAGTTTGTCTCAAAAATTAAAGGTTATTTAAAATAAAACTAACTCCATTATTTTTTTTAGCTTTTTAGTAAAGTTTTTTTTAATTGTCTATGAAAAGAATATATTCAAACGAAACAAGTCAATATTTAGAAAAAAAAGTTAAGGTTTCTGGCTGGGTTCATAGTATAAGGTTTCATGGGAAAATAATTTTTGCTGATCTTAGAGATAAACAAGGTCTTTTGCAGATGGTTTTCACTCCAAAAAACAAACAGGTTTATGAAATGGCAAAAGAGCTGAAACCAGAGTGGGTGATTTCAGTTAATGGCAAGATTCAGAAAAGACCCAAGCAAATGGTAAATCCAAAAATTAAAACAGGAGAAATCGAACTTTTAGCAGACGAAATAGAAATTCTTTCCAAGGCAAAAACAATACCATTCCCAATTGATACTGATGGTTATGAGATAGATGAAAAGATAAGAATGAAATACCGCTATATAGATCTAAGAAGGGAGAGATTAAAGAAAAATTTAGAGGTCAGGCAGCAAACAATCCAGTTTATGAGAAACTTTCTTATTGAAAAAGGGTTTTTAGAAGTTGAAACTCCTATTCTAACTAAATCCACTCCTGAAGGAGCAAGGGATTTTTTAGTTCCTTCAAGAACTTATCCAGGCACTTTTTATGCTCTTCCCCAGAGTCCTCAGCAGTATAAACAGCTTTTAATGGTTTCTGGCATTGAAAAGTATTTTCAGATTGCCAGATGTTTCAGGGATGAAGACCTAAGAGGTGACAGGCAGGCAGAGTTTACTCAGCTTGATATTGAAATGTCATTCGTCAAACAAGAGGAAATTTTAGAGTTAATAGAAGAGCTTTTTACTTCTTTAGTTAAAAAGGTTTTTCCCAAAAAGAAAATTACTAAAATTCCTTGGCCCCGCTTGTCTCACGCAGAAGCTATAAAAAAATATAATAGTGACAAACCAGATCTTCGTAAAAATCTCAAGGATAAAGACGAACTTGCTTTCGCTTGGATAATTGACTTTCCGCTTTTTGCTGAACAAAAAAAAGAAGATTTTTTCCATGGATCAGGACAGGCCAAATTTGCTCCCTCTCATCATATGTTTACCTCTCCCCATCCTGACGATCTGGAGCTTTTAGAGACAAATCCGCTTAAAGTTCGAGGCTTACAGCATGATATGGTCTTAAATGGGTTTGAGGTTGCCGGTGGGAGTATTCGTATTCATCAGATTGAAGTGCAAGAGAAAATTTTTGATTTAATTGGTTTTACTAAAAAACAGAAAAAAGAGTTTAAGAATTTCTTAACCGCTTTTACTTATGGTGTTCCACCGCATGGTGGAATTGCTTCGGGGCTTGATAGGCTTTTTGCGGTGTTTCAGGGAGAACCAAATATTAGAGAAGTAATTGCTTTTCCAAAAACAGGTGAAAACCGTGAATTAATGATGGGTACTCCTTCTGAAGTGAGTGAAGAGCAGCTTAAAGAGTTAAAAATTAAATTTGAGAAAAAGAAAGAAAGTAAATGAACAAGAATATTAAGTTTTTTTTAATGTCTTTTGTTTTAAGTTCACTGTTCTGGTGGGAAATAGCCTCTTTTCAGCAAGGAATGGAGCAGTTTTTTTATGCTCAGATTACCCAGCCATTTCAAAATCTTGCTTTAGTTGATTTATCAGATATGCCCAAAAAGCCAAGACCTGACATTAAAGTAAAATCTGCTATTTCAGTAAAAATTAATAAATCAGGAGAAGAAAGGTTTCTTTTTCGAAGAAGAATTGAAGAACCACTTTCAATTGCTTCTTTGACTAAATTAATGACAGCTTTAGTTGTTATTGAAAATAATCCTGATTTATCCAAATCAATTATCATTTCAAAGAGCGCAGAAGGTAAGTATAATGTTCCAATCTACGGAAACTTAAAAGCAGGCCAGAAAGTTTCTTTGGAAGAGCTTTTAAGTTTAATGCTTCATTATTCAAGCAATGATGCAGCCTTTGCTTTAGCTGAATCTGTTGACCTGGAGAATTTTGTTGAAAAAATGAACCAAAAAGCCAGGGATTTGAATATGAAAAACACTTATTTTATTAATCCCATTGGACTTGATCCTGAAGATATTGATATGACTGCTAATTATTCAACCAGTTATGATTTAATGACTTTATCAAAATATATTTTAACAAATCATCCTTTTTTGTTTGAGCTGTCTTTAGAGGACGGACCATATTTAATTGAAAACGGAGTATTGGATCTGCAAATTTTAGCCAGCCAAACAGCTATAGGTGGGAAAACTGGATACACTGAAAAAGCAGGCGGATGTATGCTTTTTATTTTTTCTGACCAGGACGAGAATTATTTTATTAATTTAGTGTTGGGCACTGAATTACCTCAAACAAGAATTGAAGAAATGCAAAAGTTAATTAATTGGATTAATTATTAAAAATGACACTTTTTACTTTTAATGTAATCAGGCTTTTAATGCTCTTAGCAATAAGTGCTGGAATTTCTTTTATTTGGGCACCATATTTAATAAAGTTATTAAGAAGAATCAAGTTCTGGAAGAGAAAGGCAAGAACTAGAACAATAACCAATGAAGAGGCTAAGGTTTTTCATTCTTTACACAAAGACAACGAAACAAAAGTGCCAAGAGGTGGTGGTATCTTAATCTGGCTGTCAGTTCTGACAATGATACTATTGTTCTTTGCTCTATCTTATCTTGATAAACCTTGGTGGCTGAAACAAGTGAACTTTTTATCTCGTAGTGAAACCTGGCTTCCTTTGTTCGCTTTAGTGGCAGGTTCAATTGTAGGATTAATTGATGATGCGTTAACTGTTTTTGGAAAAGGAAAGTATGTTGGCGGAGGAATGAGTTTTATCAGAAGGCTTATAATAGTGGCTTCGATAGGATTGGTTGGTGGTTGGTGGTTTTACTTTAAACTTGCCAAAAACACAATTAACATTCCTTTAATATATAATTTCCCAGAAGGAATAAACTTTTTTATTGGCTGGTGGTACATTCCTTTGTTTATTTTAGTAATGCTTGCCTCCTGGGCAGGAGGTGTGATTGATGGTATAGATGGCTTGGCAGGAGGAATTTTTGCTTCAATTTTCAGTGGTTTTGCTGTTATTGCTTTTACTCAAGGAAAAGCTGATTTAGCAACATTTTGTGCAATAATTTCTGGAACTTTGTTTGCTTTTTTATGGTTTAACATACCTCCAGCTAAGTTCTATATGGGAGAAACAGGCGTTTTAGGTTTAACCTCCACAATGACAGTCGTTGCTTTTTTAACTGATTCAATCATGGTTTTACCAATTATTGCTGGAATTATTGTAATTGAAGTTGGTTCAATAATAATTCAGCTTTTGTCTAAAAAGTTTTTTGGTAAAAAGGTATGGCTTTGTACTCCAATTCATCATCATTTTGAGGCAATCGGCTGGCCTTCATATAAGGTGACAATGAGATTCTGGATTCTTAATTTATTTTTTGTGTTTTTGGGAGTAGCAATAAAGCTTTTTACTGGATAGTATGAAATCTGAAAATTTAAGAAAAAAATATAAGAAGTTTATATATAATAGTTATTCATATAAAATTTCAAAGGAAAACTTAGAAATTTTTTTTGATTTTGGAATTGAACCTGGAATTATTTTTAAACCCAAAATAGTTATTAAAAATATTAATAAATCAAGAATTAAAAAAATAGGGAAGGGGGCATTAAATAATTTAGTATTTAATTTGGGATTAATTGAAATGATAAGCTACTGGAAAGCAACTTGTTCAAAAGAAATTGAAATTAAGGCTGGCTATTTGAACCAATCTCAAATCAAGTGGTGGAAAAACTTAATTAAAAATGGAATGGGCCAGTTTTTCTATAAAAACAAGATTGATTTCAAGATTGCTGATTCTCTGAAAATTATTTCAGATAGTAAGAAAAGAAATGATTTTGAAATTTTTGAGAAAAAATTAGGCAGTAAAATATTGCTTCCGATAGGGGGAGGCAAAGATTCAATAGTGAGCTTGGAAATCCTGAAGAAATCAAAATATCCTTTAACTTGTTTTTCTTTGAATCCAACCAATGCTTCTAAAAAAATATTAAAGGTAGGTGGTTGTAAAAAATCAATTATTGTTAAGCGGAAAATTGATTCGAAATTACTTGAATTAAACAGAAAAGGTTTTTTAAATGGTCATACTCCATTTTCAGCTTATTTAGCTTTTTTAACGGTTTTAATTGGTGTAATTTTTGATAAAAAATACATTGCTTTTTCAAATGAAAGAAGTTCGAATGAGGGTAATGTGAAGTACTTAGGAAAGACAATTAATCATCAGTATTCAAAAAGTTTTGATTTTGAAAAGAAATTTAGAAATTATTCAAAAAAATATTTAGTAAAGAATATTGAATATTTTAGTTTTTTAAGGCCTTTATATGAAATTCAGATTGGGAAATTATTTTCTAAATATTTTAATAAATATGGGAATCTTTTTTTAAGCTGCAACGAAGCCCACAAAACTAAATCTGGAACTAAAAAGCCAACCGGAGAATGGTGTGGCAAATGTCCTAAGTGCCTTTTTATTTTCACCTCTCTTTACCCCTTTATAGATAAAGAAAAGATAATTAAAATTTTTGGACAAAATCTTTTTGAGAAAAAAGAATTATTACCTTTAATGAAAGAATTAATCGGAATAGAAAAATTCAAACCCTTTGAATGTGTAGGGACAAAAAAAGAGAGTTCGATAGCTTTTTATCTAAGCTGGAAAAAAGCAAATAGAAGAGGGGAAGAGCCGGTTCTCTTAAAATATTTTAAAAACAAAGTTTTATCCTTTAAAATCAGAAAGGGATTTGCAAGAGGATTATCAAAGTATCTTAAATTAGAAAAAGAATCAAGAGAAATCATGGCTTCTTGGAATAAAAAGCATAATTTGCCTAAAGAATTTGTCGTATTTATATAATTGACAGACTTATTTAAAGTATATATAATATAAACAGTACACTTTGCGATTGTGAAAAAAATGAAAAAGAAAGGTAATAAAAACAAGTTAGGAGAGAAGAGTTTTTTAGCCATGTCAACATGGACAACCGATATGATGCGGGACCCAAACCAATTTTATAAAGACATGGCAGCATTATCAGCCGCTACTAAAGAAACTGAAAAGAAACCAAAATAAATTACTTCAAATTTCATTTTCTTTTTTTCAAGTACGCAATATAAATTGTGTTTTTGAAAAAGAATTTTTAGACAAAAAATGCCTGTGATTAGGTATTTTTTGTTATTAAAAACATCAAAAAATTTCTATTGAGTTTATTTTAAGCATAAAATGTGCTATTTTTAATATATCAACATGAAATTAAAAAATTTAAAGAATAAAAAAATATTGATTTTGGGCTTGGGAGTAGAAGGGATGGATAATTTAAAGTTTTTAACAAAAATCTTTCCCAATCAAATCATTGCGTTAGGGGATAGATTGAAATTTGATGACTTGAATCCTAAGGCTAAAAGAATAATAAAAAAGATTAAAAAACTCAGACTTCATTTAGGAGAAAGTTATCTTGGGTTTTTAAAATACTATGATGTAATAATTAAATCTCCTGGGATTTCACCTGCTACTCTAAAACCATTTTTAACCAAAAAACAAATTATTACTTCTCAAACAGAGATTTTCTTTAATAATTGCCCTGGCAAGATCATTGGTATTACAGGAACAAAAGGAAAAAGTACTACAACCTTTTTGATTTATACAATTTTAAAAGAAAATGGCATTAAAGCTTATTTAGGAGGCAATATCGGCAAACCAGTATTGTCTTTTCTTGAATCCAGCAGGCCAAACAATGTGTATGTTTGCGAGCTTTCCAGCCATCAGCTTTTAAACCTTAAAAAAAGCCCTCATATCGCTGTTTTTTTAAACATATATAAAGAGCATTTGGATTATTATGATGGGTTTGAGCAGTATTTATCAGCTAAAACCAATATTTTACGTTATCAGAAAAAAAGCGATTATTTGATATTTAATTCAAAAAGTAAGCTGGTAAATAAAGAAGCAAAAAAATCAAGAGCTAAAAAGATTCCTATTGATTCAGTTAAAATTAAAAAGATTAAAACATTATTAGAAGGTAATTTTAATATTTTTAATATTAAAGCTGCAATTGCGGTGGCAAGATTATTTGATATACAAGATAAAGATATTTTAAAAAGCATTAAAAAATTTAAGCCCTTAGAACACAGATTAGAGTACATTGGAATATATAAAGGGGTTAAGTTTTACAATGATGCCTTATCAACTGTTCCAGAAGCCACCATCGCTGCTTTAGATGCTTTGGGAAATAATGTTGAAACAATATTTTTAGGAGGGTTGGATAGGGGAATAGATTTTAAGGGATTGGCTAAAAGGATTCTAAAAAGCAAAATAAAGACCTTGATTCTTTTTCCAGATACAGGGAGTGATATTTTTAAAGAAATAATTGCCTTGGATAGTAAAAAAAAGTACAAAGCAATTATGGTTTTAAATATGAAAGATGGGGTAGAGATAGCTTTTAATAAAACGAGGAAAGGAAAAATTTGCCTTTTATCAACTGCTTCACCAAGCTTTAGTTTATTTAAGGATTACAAAGAAAAAGGTAATTTATTTAAAAAATACGTGAAACTCTATGGCAGGCGCTAGGAAGCTGGATTACGTTTTAATTATTACCACAATACTTTTAATAATCTTTGGAATTATTGTTTTAGCCAGCGCTTCAACTTCTATATCCCAGATTAAGTTTGGCGATAGTTACTATTATTTGAACCATCAAATAATGTTTGCTTTGATTCCGGGAATTCTATTATTAATTGTGTTTTCAAAAATCAATCTAAATATTATTAAGAAATGGGCGCCTGTTATCCTTTTAGTGAACCTGGTGCTTATGGCTTTTGTTTTTTTGCCTGTAATAGGAATAAAAGTAGGTAAAGGAGCAAGATGGATTTCACTGGGCATAGCTTCTTTTCAGCCCTCTGAAACATTGAAGCTTGCCTTTATTTTATATATTGCCAGTTGGTTGGAAGGAAAAAATAAGAAAAAGTTTTCTTTTCCCAAAGATCAAAAAGATTTAAAGGAAAACTTCTTTGCCTTTTTAGCAATCCTTGGCTTAATTGGTTTGCTTTTATGGTTTCAATCCGATCTAGGCACTTTAGCTGTCATTCTTGCTATTGGAATGCTTATGTATTTTTTGGCAAATACTCCTGTTTTACATACAATAACAATAGGAGTGCTTGTGGGATTATCTTTTTTAATTCTTATCAATTTTTCACCCTACCATTGGCAAAGAATAGTAGTATTTTTCAATCCTGGTATAGATCCAATGGGATCAGGTTATCAAATGAAGCAGTCTTTGATGGCAATAGGTTCAGGGGGACTTTTTGGACTAGGATTTGGCATGTCTCAGCAGGAGTTTGGATTTTTGCCTCATTCAATATCAGATTCAATTTTTGCTGTTTTGGCAGAAGAAACAGGATTTATTGGCTCAGTAATACTGATAGTTTTGTTTTTACTTTTTTTGTGGCGGGGCTTTAAAATTGGAAAACAGAATAAAAACAGATTCTTCTCTTTAACGGCTTTAGGTATAACTTCCTGGATTTTTATTCAAGCATTGGTTAATATTGGCGCTATGATAGGCCTTGTTCCTCTAACGGGCATTCCCTTGCCATTTATTAGTCACGGAGGCACAGCTTTAGTAACAGAGCTTGCTGCAGTGGGGATTCTTTTAAACATTTCAAGAACAGCTAAGCATGAAGAACAATAAAAAAATAAAAATATTATTTACTGGTGGTGGTACGGGAGGTCATATTTTTCCAATTATTGCTATTGTAAGAGAAATAGGAAAGTTGTCTCCAGAAGAAAGAAAAAACAAAGAGTTTGATTTTTCTTATCTTGGGCCAAATGATGTCTTTGCCGACATTTTGTTTTCTCAGGAGGGCATAAAAGTTAAGCATGTTTTAGCAGGCAAGATAAGAAGATACTCTAATGTTAAAAGCATTGCTCAAAATTTAGTTGATATTATTTTTAAGATTCCAATAGGCCTTGTTCAAGCATTTTTTTACATATTTGCTTTAGCTCCGGACGTTATTTTTTCAAAAGGTGGTTTTGGTTCATTGCCAGTAGTCGTGGCTGGCTGGCTCTTAAGAGTTCCCATATTTTTACAGGAATCAGATGTTATTCCAGGACTGGCCAACAGGGTTTTAGCAAATTTTTGTATAGAAGTTTTTGTTTCTTTTCCTAAAACACCGTATTTTAAAAAGAAAATGATTCTTACTGGAAACCCCATAAGAAGAGAGATTTTGACTGCTACAAAAAAGGAATCTTATGAATTTTTCAAATTAACGGGCAAAAAACCAGTAATTTTTATTATGGGTGGTTCTCAGGGTTCTCAAAGAATAAATGATGAGATTTTAGAAACATTATCAGTATTAGTTGGAAGTTTTGAAATTATCCATCAATGCGGTGAGAAAAATGTTGAACAAGTTAAAGCTGAATCAAAAGTGGTTATGCCTGAATATTTAACAAAATATTACCATGCCTTTGGGTTTTTAAAAGAGCAGGAGCTAGAAAAAGCTTATGGAGCTTGTGATTTAGTTGTTTCTCGTGCTGGTTCAGGCAGTATCTTTGAAATAGCTGCCTGGGCTAAGCCATCAATTTTAATACCTTTACCTGAATCAGCCCAGAATCATCAAGTCGAAAATGCATATACCTATGCCCAGCAAGGAGCAGCAATAATTTTAGAAGAACAAAACTTTACTTCCCGTTTTTTCTATGCAAAGCTTAAAAACCTGTTTTCTCATCCAGAACAGCTTGAAAAAATGAGCAGGGCTGCTAAAGAATTCTCAAGGCCAATGGCAGCAAAAACCATTGCCGCATATATTACAGCTTATTTGACTAAATAAATATGGTGATTCAGAATTAAATTAATGAATCCTCAAGAGCTTAAACTTGAAATACCTGGCACAGCAAGAGTTCGTATGGCGCCTTCTCCTACTGGTTTTTTCCATATTGGGAGCGCAAGAACCGCGCTTTTTAATTATCTTTTTGCTAAAGCCAGCCAAGGTGTTTTTGTTTTAAGGATTGAAGATACTGACAAAGAAAGATCAAAACCAGTTTACGAGGATAATATTATTGAAAGCTTAAAATGGCTTGGAATTAAGTCTGACGAAGGGCCTGTTGTGGGAGGAAAACATGGTCCTTATCGTCAATCGGAACGAAAAGAAATTTATGCTAAGTATATAACAAAGCTTTTAGATGAAAATAAAGCTTATTATTGTTTTTGCTCTGAAGAAGAGCTTGAAGCTAAAAGAGAATACCAATTGTCAACGGGCCGGGCTCCTCGTTATTCAGGAAAATGTGCTAATTTGTCAGAGCAGGAAATTGAAGAGAATTTAAAAGAAAAAAAATCTTATGTAGTAAGGTTTAATATTGCTCAAAAAAAAGTAGAGTTTGAAGATATTATTAGGGGAAAGATTGAATTTGATGCCTCTTTAATAGGGGATATAGTTATTGCAAAACAAGACAATACTCCTTTGTATAACTTTGCCTGTGTTGTTGATGATTTTGAAATGAAAATAACCCATGTCATAAGAGGAGAAGATCATATTTCAAATACTCCCAAGCAGATTCTTCTTCAGAAAGCTTTAGACATTCCAAAAGTTAAGTATGCTCATCTGCCTTTAATTTTAGGTCCTGATAAAAGCAAGCTTTCAAAAAGACATGGTCCAGTTTCAGTTTTAGAATATAAAGAACAGGGTTATTTGCCTGAAGCTTTAATTAACTTCATGGGTTTTTTGGGCTGGAACCCTGGCAATGAGAGAGAAATCTTTTCTTTAAATTCTTTGATCAAAGAGTTTTCTTTGGAAAAAGTTCAAAAATCAGGGGCAGTGTTTAATGTTAAAAGATTAGATTTTTTAAATGGTTTCTATATTAGGCAGAAGCCAATTAACAAATTAACTGAACTTTGTATTCCTTATTTAATTCAAACAGGTTTAATTGAACCAGAGTTCAAAGAAGGCCAGTTTCCACCAGCTTACGGGGGAAAAGAGATTATTCAGGCCTTTAAGGTGTCTCAAACAAAGGAAGATATTTCATTTGATACACTTTCAAAAATAGTTTCAATTTATCAGGAAAGATTGAAAAAGCTTTCAGAAATTACTGAACTTGTTGATTTCTTTTTTAAAAAAGAATTGGATTTTGATAAAAATCTTTTATCTTGGAATGAAATGTCAGAAAAAGAGCTTCTGACTTCTCTTGATAGAAGCATTAAGATATTGTCTAGCATTGAAGAGCAGGATTTCAATGTTTCTAAATTAACAGATACACTCTTACCAGAAGCAGAAAAATTTGGTAAAAAGATAAAAGGGACAGGGGATAGGGGATATTTGCTTTGGCCTTTAAGGGTTGCGTTAACGGGCAAGAAATCTTCAGCTTCTCCTTTTGAAATTGCTGAGATTTTAAAAAAAGAAAAAACATTAGAAAGATTAGAGCAAGCTAAAGCTTTAATAAAATGAAAAAAACAATTCTAATATCTTTTGTAATATTTAATTTAGTTTCCTCAGGTTTTTGCTTTGCTCAGGACAATGGTCTTGAAGCGCCAGAAACTTTTGAAGAAGCTCAGGAAATGGGGGAGCAGGCTCTGAAGATTGGTAAGAAACAATTACCAGATATTATTAGAGGTATTTGGTATGAAGATGTTTTGCCAGTCTGGCAGAGAATGTATGACTGGGCTTATACAAACATCTGGTTAAAGCTTAAAAACTTTTTTGGGTCAAGAGTAGGGGGAGAAATAGAAAAAAGAAAAGAGATTGTTGAACAAGAGCTTGAGCAAGAAAAAGAAGAAGTAAAAGAAGAACTGCCTGGTTTCCTTGGTAAGATTTGGAAATTTATTAGGGATGTTATTCACAAGTTAAAAATCTTGTGGAAATAAAAAACCACTGGCTAGAAGTCAGTGGTTTTTTAATAAATCCGTGCAATCTATGTTCTACGCGATTAAAGACCTGTAATATGTCTGTAATCTCTCTTAAGTGCTTATTATAATAAAAATACTCAACCTCGAACATTTTTTCTTATTTTTTTTGACATGTCAGTAAAATAGAGTCAAAGTAAAAATAGACAAAACTCATTTATGAAAAGATATTAAACAATATAAAACATCACAAATTTTAAAAAATGGATAAAGCATTTATTAAATTTTTTCTTTCTCCCTGGTATCAAGAATTATTTAACAAAATAACACATGTCAGTAGTGAGTTGATTCTCATTACGCCATGGGTTAAACACGAAGGAGCACGTCTTGTTATTGATGCCCTAGAAATAAATCCGTCCAGAAAGAAAATCCAAACGGAACTTATTACTCGCTTGGGCACGAAAGAGTTTATTAATAACTCTTCTGACCTAGAGGCTTTTTCTTTTCTATTTAACCATATTAATAAATTTCAGACTCGATGTGTCTCTAATCTTCATGCTAAGGTTTATATATTTGATAAAAAATCAATGATTGTTACGTCGGGTAATTTAACTCTTGGTGGGCTCAGAAATAACATTGAAGCTAGTTTACTTGTTGAGTCGCCAACTTTAGTAAAACAGTTCACAAAACAATTATTAGAACAATTAACAGATGCACCTCTTCTTACTAAAAATGATTTTTCTAGTATTGAAAATCTCATAGCTGCACAGATTGAAGAAATAGAAAAAGATGCGCTACATCATCGTGAAGACGCTACTGAATTTAATAAAAAAAAGCAGGATGTCGCTCAAACTAACAAATTAATTACATTAGGAAAAAGGATTAAGCCAGAATCTATTCCCACCGAGAAACTATTTTATGAATTACATAGGACGACTACTGCTCGTGTGTCTCGAAAAGGTGTAGTTACAAAGAAGATACCTATTCGACATTTCTCTACCATTATTGCTTCCAGAGAATTATTAAAACGTAGGGGGAAAAAAATAAAACAAAAGATTGAGAAAATACTTGGAGAGATCTCTATCGGGCCAGAGAAACTAGTTAAGATATTCATTCATCCAACCTATTATAATGAACATCCAGAACTAGAAAAGGTTAACTTTAACCGTTTAGCTTTTCTTGGAAGAGAGATTTTATCTTGTCTTTTTGCGTGGTGGGCAGCTAGTTCTTATAAAGAAACACGGGATGCCGAGACCTTGAAAGAGATAATTAATAATCTTTCTTCGCGGCGAGAAAAACTTATAGGACAGTTTGGAATTACGTTAAAAGATTATCTGGTTGGGGCTGGAATACCCGATGAAGAAGTTAAGCCTTTTGTAGTAATAGAATCCCTAGAATCCCTTTTAGCGATCCTTTCTCTTGAGGAAGGATTTGATAAATTAAAAAACTTGTTCATTAAACCTCTTAAAGATTTTGCCCCTAAAGACGAATTAAAAGAATTAGTTTTTCTAAATTATAAAACAATTTTAATGCAGATTGTCCAAGAGCAATTAAAAGTAACACCGACATATCGTACATTAAAACAAGAGGGGCCAGATCATATGACGAGGTTTACTATTGTTGTAGAAGGAAAAGGTATTGCATTGGGAAAGGGCGTTGGTCGTTCTAAGAAAAAAGCTCAAGAAGAAGGGGCGAAAAACGCACTACATAGTTCTTTATTAAAGAAGTCATTTGCTAAATGGAAAGCAACCAAGGAAAAGTCAATTATTCAAACTCAACCTCGATTAGATTTAACATCGACACGAGCAAAGCGATTGAAGACACTAGCGTCACTTTTAGGAATTTCCCACGATAACCTTCCTTGTCTTAATTGTGCATTAACTCGTCGATCTTGGTGTAATGATCATAAGGTATCTTTTGCAGAAAGCTGTTCAAGTATTTACTCTATGTTGGGTGATTTCTTCTGGAATTTATTTCTTGTTGATACTATTTATGATAATTCGTCAATCGATGATTCAAAATTAAAAACAGTACAAAATAAACTACACTTTTTAAAGTTGTCATTTTTTGAAAAGTTTGCTTTTGGAAGGTATCTACGCATAGGAAAAGGCGATCAAAAATCAGATATGACTGAAAACATGAAGACACAAACTTCCAATGCTATTATTTGGATTCTTTTTCTCGAAGGAGGATTTTCGAAAGTAAGTGAGACCTTAAAGAAATTTTTGGGCAATAAGATTGAAGAAGAAATTACTGACGAACAGTTAAAAATTGAAGGGCCAGTGAGTTTTTTCCAACGAATAGTTCAAGATGATGGTTTAAAACCACCTGTTTATGAGATAGTATCTTACAAGGGTACCGCACATAAACCAGAGTTTAGGGTTGCTGTTTTCGTAAATGATAATGAGCTTGGTCAAGGAATAGGTCTAACCACCTCAAAAGCAAGAAAAGCGGCGGCAAAAGAAGCAATACCTCGCTATCTTGAAGCTAAGATACTAAAAAGAAAAATCCAATAAGCACTTAAGAGAGATTACAGACATATTACAGGTCTTTAATCGCGTAGAACATAGATTGTACGCTATTAAAACCCTAAATATCTCTTAGATAAATAAAAGAGGGGAAGTGACAAAAGGAATAAAAAAGATTTTTATGGAAGAGTTAACTAAAACAAAATTGATTTTCTGGGGAGTAATTTTCTTTGGGCTATTTATTTCTTTTTTTGTATTTGTATTAATCGGTGATTGGATTTGGTTAATTTGGGGCATTTTAGTTTTGATATTTATTTTCGGTAGTGGTCTACCCTTTAAAATTTGGTTGGCTATTCAAGAAAGGAAAAATAGAAAGTTATGAAAGAAGAAAATAAAAGATTTAATCAGAGCTTTAAAGAGCTCCCATTGCTTGAGAAAAGAGGCATATGTGCTTATCTTTGTAATTTAACTAATACATTCGCTGTTTTAAAAAAGCTATTTGATTTGCTTGAAGGAAAAAACGCTTGGAGAAAGAGGCAAAAATTATCCCAAGAAGGGTATAGAATGGGTGACGAAATAGCAAGTTATTTTTACTTTGTAACAGTGAACCGAGTTTGGGGAGATCAAAAATGGGATTTATCTAAAAAAGAGGCATATGTCGTTTTAGATACTCTATCAGACTATCTTTTTAATGTGTTTTACATTGAAAGTCCCAACGAGAGGTTAAAAGCATATAGAAACAGCGCTAAGGGTAACGCTAAAGGCTCGTTGAAGCTTGTTTCGGAGAATATAATAAAGATTTTGAAAAAGGATAACAGAAGCCAAAACAAGCTAACACAAATACCAACAATTATTAGTTGCCAATTAAACAATTTTTTTATAAGATTTGAGGAAATTCCCGAAGCTTCAGAAGAAGAAATAGACGCAATGATTAAAGATTCTATTGTTAATTTCCCTCGTTTTCTAAAAATATAATTAAAAACTATAGATGAATCTACAGAAAAGCCCATCGCCGAGCATTTTTTATTCTAAACCAAATTGTTCTTAAGGTAGAAAATAGTAAAATAAGTTAGAATATAGATATATGAAGGAAGTCGTTGCTACAAGAATAGTAGAAGCATACGAAGCTATCGAAAATGATCTTTTGAATTTTTTGAGAATTGTTCCATATGAAGATCAA
>SDBT01002014.1_pt1 | contig 36418 bp, 88 predicted proteins | sample 2277101 | NCBI WGS metagenome assembly SDBT01 (sample SAMN10404973, study PRJNA504765) | marine sediment metagenome | isolation source: marine sediment core GS10_PC15, 103 cmbsf | place: Arctic Ocean: Southern Knipovich Ridge | collected 2010 | reverse complement strand
TCAGATGTATCTGCAATTGTACTTCCAGTTTCAAATCCTATACAAACATTTCCATCTCCATCAACAATTCCTCCTCCTGCACTTCTTCCGATTAAAACATTATTATTTCCATTTACTAATGATACTCCTGATGCAATTCCTATTCCAGCATTATTATCTCCATCTTCTAAAGCCCTTAGACTATTAATTCCAATAGCCATATTATTATTTCCAGTCTTTAAAATGGTTAGACTGTTAGTGCCTAAACCCATATTATTCACACCAGTAGATTGTCCACTAACCCCAAGTCCTGCAAACGCTCCAAAAAAAGCATTATTGCTTCCTAATTGATGTCTTCCTGCATTATCTCCAACTGCTGTCACTCCAGTTCCTATTCTCATTTTAGCTCCAGCAAGATATCCTATAAAAGTATTAAAATCTCCTGTTGTTAATAGCTCCCCTGCATCTTTTCCAACAAGAGTGTTTCTTGTTGCTCCTGATTCCATAGTTCTTCCAGCATCTAATCCTAAAACTACATTTCCTATTCCGCCTGCTCCTGCACTCAAAGTCATTCCATCTACTTTTCCATCTTCTGAGAAACTAAAGTTTCCAATAACATCTAATTTAACTAAAGGATTTGCAGTTCCTATACCTACTCTTTCTGCTACTGTTACATTTCCACCAACATATATGTTTTCAGTATTATTAAGACTTCCAGTCATATTATCTCCACTCTTTAATACCCAAGGTGGATTAATGATTTGTGTAGAATTAAGCTGCATTGTTAAATTGATAAAGGTTACATTGATCCAGTTTCCATTTATAATAGAATTATTGTTTAGATTAATGTCTCCTTGCATTGTGCAACCACTAAGACTACAAAATAATGGTTTTTCTTGACCTAAGATAACAAAAGGGATATTATTAGAACCAACATCTCTATTATCAAAAATTACCTTTGGTATTTCCTCTGCAAAGATAGAACTAGATAAGATTACTAAAAATGAGAAAATGAAAAGGGTTTTTAAACCCTTTTTGATTTTAGGGTTATGTAAACTCTTACATAACTCCAGCATTTCTCAAACCTCCTACGGTCAAAGCTACACCTGCACTCATGATTCCTAGTGCGAAAAATAGTGGTGTTAGATCGAGGATAGTTGATGCTGCACCTGTAACGTTACTACATCCTGCTACAACACAATTACTTGCATCAAAAACAGAATCTGCAACTGAAGGTATTAGATTTACACCGACTATGATAACAATAAACCCGCCTAATAGATTTCCTAACATTTTTAATCACATCCAAGGTTATTAGAAAACTTCTAATATATAAACCTATAGTTTATATAAAAAATGAATAAATTTAGAAAAAAAGTTGAAAAATAGGTAAAATTTACATCTTACCTACCTTTCGGTTGTAGAGCTTACATAACTCCTGCATTTCTCAAACCTCCTACGGTCAAAGCTACACCTGCACTCATGATTCCTAGTGCGAAGAACAAAGGTGTTAAACCAAGGATTGTTGAAGCTGCTCCAGTTACGTTTCCGTTTTGTGCATCTACAACTTGATCTGCTACAGTTGGAATTAAATTAACACCAACTATGATAACAATAAACCCGCCTAATAGATTTCCTAACATTTTTAATCACATCCAAGGTTATTAGAAAACTTCTAATATATAAACCTATAGTTTTATATATTAGTTGAATTATGTATTGTATGGGGTTGATACTATGAATCTTATTGAAAAGAGAGTTAAAAATACTGTTTCTAAGGTGATTTATAATGGGTGACTTTAATGATAAGAAAACAGAGAAGTCTCAGTTTAATGAAGCAAACCTTCAAATCATGCGTTTACATAATTGTTGGGTAAGATGTAATAGTTATTCTACTAAAGGCAAACTAGATGAGTGGAAATGGGAATTAGATGTTATATGGAGAGAATTATATGCTGATGCTTTTAGAAAAGATAAAAAATGCAAAAAGGATGAAGATAAATATGAATTTGATATGGACAATATAAATGTAACCATTTCTAATGCAAAATCAAAAAGAAATGCATATAATGCTCTTCAAAAAAAGGATATGTTTCTTAGAAAGTTGCAAGACGATGTTGGTAAAGGTGGTAAGAGAGAAAAAGGATATGCTGCTGATTTAATGAGTTAAAATGATAACTGAACATATTGTTGAAGGAGAAACAAAACCATTATATATGGATGGTGAACTGTATAATCAATTAGATACCAAGGTTAGACCTTCTGTTCAAAAGAAAGATAAGGATTGGTTTATTGCTATTGATGGTGAAGAAGGTTCTGGTAAAAGTGTATTTGGTATGCAAATAGCTAAGGTATTAGATCCTAATTTTACACATGAACAAGTAGCATTTAATTCTAATGATTTTATAAGATTGGTTATGCGTTCTAAGAAATATCAATGTATTGTTTTTGATGAAGCCTTTACTGGATTATCCAGCAGGTCCTCTTTATCTGAAATCAACAACTTAATGGTTTCTTTAATGATGGAAATGAGACAAAAAAACCTCTTTATCATTATAATCATGCCAACCTTCTTTATGTTAGATAAGTATTGTGCATTACATAGGGCTAAAGGATTGTTCCATGTATATACTAGAGATGGTAAAAGGGGATATTGGTCTTTCTTTGATAGAAGGGGAATGAAATATCTCTATCTTAATGGAAAGAAGTTTTATGAATATGGTAGTCAAAAGCCCATTCTCTTTGGTAGATTTCAAGATCAATATATGATTAATGAATCTAAATATAGAGAAGTCAAAAGTGATTCATTACATAAGAAGAAGAGAGCTACAAGAGCAGAAGTATATAAGATGCAAAGAGATATATTGTTTTGGGTATTGATTAAAAACTATAATAAAACTCAACAAGAAGTATCTGACTTGTGTAGGAAGGAAAAATATAAGATTGATAGGAGTTCTATCAGTTTAATCATTAAAGAAAGGATGAAAAACAAGCTTATTGATAAGGCTCTTCAGGAAGAAGTTAATTCTGAGATAGATAAGGATGCAGAAGATATATCTCACTCAAAAACTTCTAGTGAAAACACACCAAATAATACCTCTGAAGTATAGCGTGTCTCATTTTGTGTGATTGTGAGGGGGATAGTATAATATATTAACCTAGCATTACTACTTGATTGTTTGATGATTATCTAAGTAGTTTAATCTATAGCTTTTTTCTAAGGTCCTTCTAAACAGATCTATCCTTGATACGCTTTGCTAACTCTCTCAGACCAGAAGCTTGGTAACTTGTTGCTGACAAATCCAATAAACTTATCAGAATATATACAAGTTATTCCTGGTGTGTCTTTGTACTTTTCAAAACCTTCATCAACCTTTTCATATATCTTTTTAATCATTGGTCTTTCTAATTCTATTTGCAACAATGCTGTTGGCTTCAAAACCAAATAGTCTGTTTGCCTTATTGCATTGACATCTATATTAGCACTACATTGTGATAGCAATAATATACTTAGGTCTTTGTGCCTAGCTATCATTAGCATCTTTGAAAATATCTTATTCATCTTTGACATACTATTTCTGCTGCTGAAGTTTATACCACTTTCATCAACTAATAGTATTGAATCATTTTTGACTTCTTCTATATCTTCAATTTCTTTTATCCAGTTTGGTAGTGATCCTTTTTTGAAACCCATAGCAAATAGTTGTTTATCTGTTTGTGTCTTTAGATTCTCTAGATGTTTTAATCCAATAGCACTTTTACCAGAACCTCTACATCCTAAAGTTACTCCTATTGTACTATCTGAAGTTCTTATGTGGTTTTCAAATTCTTCAAAGCTTCCTTCAATAGTTTCTATAACTTCAAACTGTTCATATGTTGGTTCTGCTTTAGGTCTCTTCAAATCTACTATCCTATTTCTTATTGTTCTTCTTAACCAGTTTCTTCCTTTCATTTCTTACACCTCTTTTTTCTTTGTAATGCTTTCTCTAACTCTGGCTTTCTTCTTAACCATTCATGTAATATCTCTCTTATTTTTGGTTTGATGTTTCTTGACCATGCACCTGTTGTATCGCACTTGCCACCAGCAATCCTTTTCTCTAATATCTCTAGTTCTTTGTTTGCAAATATTCTTGACTTCCTCATTTTATATCTCCAGTATAACAAGTCTTATGCTTGTTATTCTTACATATAGTAAAGTATAACTACTATATAAACCTTTCGTTTCTATGATACATATATCATAATATATATACTAGAGTTGTATATCTTTATTTTAATAGATTTTAAGAATTGGTATCTCTATGTTATGGGGTGGTGTATATTTAAAATCTTTAAGGTCACTTTAGAAGTTCTATGTTAAGTTTGTCCTTGCTTTTTATGAAACCCAGGTCCTCTAAATCACTCAAGAAAGAGTTATGTAAATCTGTTGGTATGTGGCATCTTATTAATCTTGTTCTTACTTCTGTTCTTTTTATTATTGGTTGCACATCTGCGTTCAATTCAATTATAGGATTTATTCTTTTAGCATCTTCTTTTATCTTATTAAATACATATAGCTGATATTCTGTAGCTTCCATTGTATCACCCTTTCTTTAATTAAGTTTAATCTTGATCTGGTAAATAAGATGGTTTTTCTTTGTTCCTTGGATCTACATATTGATTATAAAAGTTTCCATCACAATATATTAATCCATCACATCCTGATTCTAAAGCATAAGAACATGGGTGTTCTATTATATCCATACTTTTTTCCATATCTGCTTTATAACCAAATACTATTATGATAATTGCTATGAAGAACATAATGTGTGTGAATTCTATTTTAAATAGGTTTTTCCAGTTAATTGTTTTGTTCTTCCAGTTCTCACCTAGGCTCTTATCTAAATCCTTCCTTAAATCAAATCTACTGTGCTTTAAACTACACCTTGGACATTTAATCACTTTCCTTTCCCCCTCATCTTTTTCATATCATTCCAGTTATATATTATATAATCATCGAACCAATATTTGAATCCCTTACTAAAAGCATATAATAAAAATACCCCTATAACAAAGTTTGCTTGTTCTCTCAATAATTGTATGTTAGTTATGTTTGGTCCGTTTAGTACATCATAAAAATGATGGAATCCTGTAATTGCTAAATAAAACGCAGCCCACATACAAGATATACAAAAAATAATACCTACTGCAAATTGACCCCATGAAAGTACCTTATAAGATAAATTATATTTTTGTTTCATTTCTTTCCTCTCATCTTCTTATATTGTTTTGAATCCATTATCTGTGATGCATTGTGTATATGGATTATGTTTGTTATTGTTAGTACTCCTAAAAAGAAACATACAATAGTAATTGCTGCTCTTTGAGATACTATAAAGAATACTCCTACAGATAATATACCCCAGATTAATGTACCTTTTTTAAAGCCTAGTAGCCCCCACACAACTCTAGTAAGTTTATTCAATTCAATTTTTTGAACTTCCTTTTTCTTTTTTGGATTAATTTTCATTAAGGTACTGATAACCCAATAAGTCAAGAGTATATCTACTAGGCTAAAAAAAGGCAATAATGATCTTATAATCGTCTCTTTCACTTTCCTTCCATCTTATCTATCTTGTTTGCTATCAAAAATAATACTGCTGCTATCAATATATCATTAGCGATATATGTGCTACCAATATTATAAAGTACAATGGCGGTAACAATTAATGATGCAAAAGCAAGTATCTTAAAAGTAGATATTACTACATCCATCATTTTTTTTATCTTTTGTTTAGTTTCATATTCCATTTTTAATCACCCGTTCTGTCCCATTACATAACATAGACCTATTATTATAGGACCAGATATTACTGAAAACATTATTTTTAATTTGGTTACATCTACATCTGAACCCATTGATGCTTTCCATGTAAGAATTACAACTATGATCCATAGCCCCACAGATATAAACCAAAACTGTGGTTCGTTTATATCTGCTACTCCTTTTTTATCTTTCATTAGTTTCATTTTATTTAGCCTCCTTTAATGTATCTTGAAGTGTTTGTTGTTCTTTTAATTCCTTTTCAATTTCTTTTAATCCCTTGTAGCTTTGTAATTCTATTTTAAAAGAAACTATCTGTAATAACATTACAGAAAATATAAATATGCCTAGACCCCAAGACCCTGCTTGGAAAAACTTTATTGTAGCTAATCCTGCCCCTATTGCCATTCCAACATAACAAGACATTTTTGCTTGTGTTATTTGTAGTGGTGTCAGGTCTTTGAATCCTTGTTTCAAGTTCTTTAGGTTCTTTAGGTTTATCATCTTCTTAATGTATCATTTATATCTTTAAGCTTTGTTGAACAGTTATCATACATCTCTACTAGTGTTGCATTTGTATCTGTATAATTGAAACGATGTATTGTTGTATTCATCCAACATTCTTCTAGTGCTACTTCCTTTTCAAATAATAGTCTTGTGCAAGTAGTGCAATCTTTATATCCTGTTTGATTATTTGAGTTTAATAGTTGTATTTTTAATGCGTTGTTGTCGTTTTTTGATATTCCTAAGTTTGCTTCACAAGTAGATTTTAATTTATTACATTCTGTGTTTTGTTCCATTAGTGATGCTGATTGGTCTATGAATGGTTTGTAGTCGCAGGTTTGTTCTTCTTTCTTTCCACACCCTACTAGAAGTAAGCTTATCATTAACAATAGTATTATTCTCTTATCCATTTTGTTTCTCCCATTCTTCTTTTAAGAATATCTTTTGGCATACACAATTATATGTGTGTTCTTCTGTGGATGTCCAACTAGCCATGTTCATTCCAGCAGACATACAATAACTGGCACAATATACTTCAAAGTTATCTTCTGCTTGTTTCTCTTCTCCCTTGCAACCCCCTAACATCAATAAAGAAACTAAACATACAATCATAATTAGTTTATTGTTCATTTTCTCTCTCCATAATAATTCTTATCTTTTCTAGATACTGTGCTATCTGTGTTCCTTTTTCTGTTAGCTTAATAAATTTTCCTTGCCCTTTTCGTGTTCTGATTGTTATACCTTCTTTCTCTAATGTCTTTGATAGTTTTAAAAGATAGTTATAACAATATTCTCCTTTTGAAGAATATGTGAATAATGTTTTTGGCTTTGGAGATCTATAAATATCTAGAATTAGTTTAGGTGCTACATTTGTCATTAAATAGTTCTTTTCCATTATATCACTTAAATAACATATATATGTTTAAAAACATTTATATTCTCTAATATATATTATGTATTATCTATTTGTCTTGTAGTTCAATTGCAATATCTAAAGCCATTAGTCTTGCTTTAAATTTCTCATCTTTTAATATGTGTTGTTTTAAATCATTCGCCATCTTTAGTGTTCTTACTTTTTTTGGATTCATTACCATCTTCTTTTATCTTATCTTTTCATTGTTAATTTTAATTACTTTAAATCTGATTTTGTCTTTCTTAACTCTCCAAGGATCTGCAACTGAATTATTATCCCCTTTTGTAATAAAACCTTGTTTAGTAGATCCTACTATTCTATGGATTATATAAGGAACTTTCTTGTCTTTATTGTTTGGTCTATGAAACCAAATTATATCATTCAATCTGTAATCATTATCTCTCAAATCTTCCATTACTAATTTATCTGTGCAGTTTAAAGTTGGAGACATAGAGTGAGAATCACAAGAAATAAAATAATTACATCTTGGACAAACATATTCATACTTCCCTATAACGGGTACAGTACTTAATATAATTATAAAGATTAAAGCTATTATTAGTTTCATTTTATATCTCTATTTTTTCTTTAGGTTTGTCATATAATCAAATAACCATCTGATTAATAATGCAAACAAAAACCCCATAAAAAATGCTATCTGAATATCATTGAATATCATTTTGATTTTCCCCTATCATTATTTTTTGTTTTGCTTTTTCCAATAGTTTATGTGCAAGTTCCTCTAAGTGGCTTGGTTTAGTATCAACAAGAGCCTGTGTGATTCTTTTATAATCCACAAGTGTTATGTCTCCTGCAATAAAGTATCTTTCACTTGCTGTCATAAATTCCTTTTGTTTTTCTTCGTATGTCATTTCTTTACCTCAATCTTTTTGTTAATAGATTCAGCTTTTTTCTTTTCTCTATAAATTCTACCATATTCTAATAATCTCTCTCTATTTTTAATATAATGTTTTTTATGATATACCTTCTTTTGTGCTGCAATCTTTTCTTTATTGTTGATATTATATAGCCTCATTCTTTTAGCACATACTTCTTTGTTTTGTTCATAATAAAGTTTCTTTCTTTCTAATAATTTTTCTCTATTATTTTTATTATGTTTTTTTATTTTTTTTAATATTTTATCTTTATTCTTGATATAATAATTTCTACGATATTCTTTTAATTGTTCTTCTTTTCTTACTAAATCTACAATATTTGGATCTCTCCATATTGGTATAAGTGTATCTTTCATTTTAAACTCTTTTTATCTTAATAAAAAAAAGAAGAGGCTTATGCCTCTTTTTTCTTTTCTTCGCCGAAAGTATCTTTTATTACTTTCTTCTCAAGTCTAGCTCTGAACCTATTTTCTGAATTGATTAATTCAAGTTTACTGAAATAATCTATTGTGTCCAAACCTAACTTTTTAGCGGTTTTATCTACAGCACACAGTTCAACATCATTCATTTTACGTAGAACTCTGTCTCTGCTGCTCAAGGCTCTTGTTATTACTATAAAAAATACTGCTATAACTATTGCTAGTATTAACACGCCCACTCCTGCTAAAATTTCTGCTTCTCCTGCCATTTTATTTACCTCCTAGTTTGTATTTCATTTAATCTTTTCATTGTTAGATTTTAAATATCTTTTGATCTTAAAGCGTGTCCTATCATTCCTAATATGAAAATGAAATATATCACAATTTTTAGTATCTCTCCTAGTGTTGTTTCTGGTGGTTTTGTTTCAAAAAATAAACCCAAAATTAAAAAGGGTACAAAAGCCTTTACTACAAAATCAGTACATCTACAAATATCTCCTAGTATGTTTGTTTTTTCTTCTTCTTTTTTCATTTTTTCTCCTTAATCTTTTTATCTTTAGATTTAAATATATCTTCTATTGCAGGTATCAACATATAATATAAACCACATACAATCAATACTAATTTAATTACAATATCTTCATTGAATGTCATTGGGATATAACCCAAAAAATTTAAAACTACTACTACGGTAAACATTCGCCATAATGATTCAATATATATTTTTATCATTTTTTAATCTTTTTTGTGTTAGATTTTAAAACATCAACTAAAGCTGTTAATCCCATGTAACATAGCATACCCATAGCGAATAATAGTGTTGCATCTCCTCCGTAAATATCTCTACCAATAGATAAGAAAACTATTGATATGAATATCAAAAAACAAGCCATTAAAAATCCTATTATATCTATCATGTTAGAAGAACCTCCCAACTAACCAACCAGCTGCAAAAGACATTACAACCATTAATATTAATGCTCCCATAAACCATCTATCTTCTTTTGCCATCTTAACTCTTTTTCTTTAAAGATTTATTTCCTCTTACTACATAAACTGTTCCCATTATTATTAAGCTTATAAAATATCCATAACATACTAAATCTCTTATTGGGTCGTTTAGAAACATAATTAATAAAGTAATAAATCCAATAGTGATCATTCCTACACCCACTCCAATATCATAACTGTCTCCACAAAATCCTTTCATCTTATCCTCCTATCATACAAATCTCCTAGGATTTGTCTCATCTCCACTTTATCTTGTCCATTGAATATGTCTGGTGATCCATAGCTATGCAAAAAAGTGTTCATGTCATGACCCAATCGTGAGCATATCTCAATTCCTTCTATTCCAAGAGCCTTTAGCCAGTTGCCTGTTGTCTTACGAATATTATGTGTACTGAACATATACCAATCACTTATCTCGACCTTTTGGAGTGTAGATTTAATACATATATGAATTGCAGGTTTCGAGAGCAACCCAAGAGTTGCATCTCCGCTAATTCCATTCCTTCTTATATGTCCTTTTAGCTTCTTACTAAGCTGACTTGATATAGCAATTATTCGTGGTTTCGGGTTTTTCTCTCCTTTCTTTGCTTTGACTTTAGTAACTCTAAGAATAATCGTATGTCTTTCAAAATCAATGTCATTAGCCTTGATATGTAAAACCTCATTAACTCTTGCACCAGTTCCTAATAACAAATCAAATGTAATCTTTTGTTTGTCATTCTTTAAGTAATTATAAAACTTCTTCCATTCGTGTGGAAAGAAGAAACGATCTCTATTGTCCCTTACAGAATACTTTTTGCCATTACGCTGCTTACCTATCTTTAAACCATCTTTATCTGTTTCTGTTAGTTCTATGGTGGTATCTTCTTCTTTAGATTCTTCACCACTATTCTCTTTTCTAAGGTGTTCTATATCCTTTGCAATGTCTTTTAATCTTTCTTCTCTATTCATTTCGCACCATTAGTTTTACTTAGATCTTCTATGATAACTTGTTTCATTGTCTTTCCTTCTTTGGCTGCTCTTAAACGAAGATTCTTATGTATTTCTTCTGGTATTTCTAGATTTATATTTGTCATTCTTTTCCCCCTATGTTATAATATAACTTATATAAGTTAGTTAGTATATAAATGTTTATATTCTGTAAAGGTTATGTTAAATAAACTAAACTTTACTAGACGCAACTTTACTATACCTAACTAGATATTACATTACATAATAATTTTACTTTACTGCACAACACCGAATAACATCCCACGTAACATAACAGCATAGTACTTTACCCCACATCACTTTATATAAATATAAACATCACTTCTTAATTAATTTCTTAAACATCTTCATAAGGTTAGTTGTATATTCAAGGTTCTTAATTAGATCATTTATAACCTGTATTCCATAAGTTGGTGTTGTTGTTGCTTCTTTAAGAGTGATATATACTTTTTCTTCTTTTGTGTTTGTTACATTGAAAAAGCTTTTCATTTCAGTTCTTACACCTTCAACCACTACAACTTCAACTATATGGTTAATCATTAACCTTGCTTGATGTAATCTAAATTTATCACTAGCCTTATCATTATCCCATTCAAAATAATCATGAATGGGTGATGATTTTTTGGATGCTTCTTCAACAACAATATTAGGAGTTAACTTTCCATTATTATCTTTAATATCTTTTAATGTTGCACCATATAGCTGAGCCTTTTCATCTCCAAATGTTGCTCCTTTTTTAGCTTTAAACTTATTCATTTTTGTTTGACCTCATACATTCCATATTCTCCAGATCCACCATCTTTACCTTTTGGTCTCCATGATCCAACACCATTATAGAATCCTGCATAGTTCACAAGAGTGATAATGTCTTGTGCTGAAATGTTGTTTTCGTCATATTGAATTAATAGTTCACATTCCCAATCGTGAAATTGTGGTGTAAACTTTGTTACGTTTCCAACATTATGTTCTAATACGTCTTGTTTCTTAAATGTAATTGGTATTAGCCCATCTTCTGCATTTATTACTCTTACTGCCCCACTAACCAATTTCTTACTAAAGAACTTGTCTCCTACAAAACTTGTGCATTCCATCATTCCTCTTTTGAATCCTGCTGCTGGGAAACCTATGTTGCCTTTAGATGTTGTATGTATTGCTTCTTGTGTTTCTTGTTTCAAATCTCTTATTTTGTTTTTGTTTCCTTTACTTACACCAGTTTGTTTAGCTAATATTTGTTCTTTAGCTGCATCTGGAAATCTATCCATCAATAAAGGTGTCTTACCTATTATTGGTACTTTTACTGTTGCGACTCTAATCGCATTTATTTGTATTTGTTTTTTCTTTTCTTCCATTTTGTTCCTCCTCTAAGGTTTTTAATTTTTTAAAGTCCTTCTCTAAGAACTTTATCTTCTTTTCAATGTTATTCATTATCTTTTCTTTTTCCACTTTGTTTACCTTTAATATGTAAACCTTACTGAACGAGACTTTACTTAACCACACAAGACATAAATCCAACTTACTTTACTACACACAATGCTATTGTATCCAACTATATTAGACACAACCTCACAATACAGTATATAAAAATATGAATGTAATCTTGTTTTATTATTTATGATATTTAAACAACACTTTACATTACTGTACCTTATTTTACCCTACAGCACTTGACCGCACAATGAATATAATTCATTTTTGCCCCTTAAAGATTTTAAATATCTCCATTGTTTATGTTATCGTTGTCCTTATTTCAAAATCATTAATCTTAAAGATTTTAATTTTGCATTGCTGCCATAATTGATGCAAAGGCAACAATGCCAATAACTACACTCCATATAGGGTGTGCCATTACAAAAGTTTTAACATATGGGGAAACCCACATACAAAAACGATATAAATATGCAACACCAACAATAATAACTGCCATTAATAATATGGCTGTTACAATTCCAAACATTGTTCCAAACGCTTCTTCAAATCCCATTTTGTATCTCTTTAAAATAAAAGATTTAATTATCTTTAAATCTAATTATTGGTTCTCCTTGTAGCTCTAATTCTACTTGAAAGTCTGTCTTAAATAAATCTATAAACAATTCCCTTAAAGAATTGATTTGACCTTCTGTTATGTTGTGTTCTTTTATTTCTATTATCATTATGTCTCTTTAATTTAATAGATTAAATAAATTACCCACATTATTATACCACCCACTATTATAATACCATATGATAACATTGGTGCATAATCAACAAACTCTTTTTTCGTTTTGCACGTCCTAATCTTATCAGCTTTCTTTTGCTGCTCTTTTGTTTTGATCCTTGCGTTATCAATTATCATTTTCTTGTTTCTTTAGTTTTAAAGATTTTAACTCCAATTATTAATAAAGCAATCATTAAAGCAAATGATAAAATAACACCAACTATTATACCCAAAACCTCTCCAACTTCTATAAATGTATCTATGAAAGTTTGACAATATTCCTCTAAACCAATTGCACATAAGTCTTTTTGACTGCTATAACTTATTGCTGTTGCAAATAACATAAATATTATTATTCCTAATATTATCATACAACTTCCAATTATTTTATTTCTCATTTTCTTGTCTCTTTCAAAGTAAAGATTTTAAATTAAACTAATTAATAAAACAATTAACATTATAACCATAAAAATAAACATAGCAAATAATATACCACTTAGTTCTGGTGGAAAACCACACATTTTTCCTAAAACAATTATTCTACCATCCCATCCTAATTTAATTCCGTTTTCAACATCAACTTCCATTCCAAAACATTTCTCTGTGTGGTATCCTTTCATTTTCATTTCCTTAATCTTTTATGATTTAGATATTAAATATGGTCCTGAATATAGGGAACAATATCATTGCCATTATTATAGCATATCTAAATATATCTTTTCTAAATTTAAATTCCATTTTAATCTTCTTCTATTATATTTCTACTTGCACAATTAGGACAAAATTGTGTATCTCCATCTTCTATAAAGCACATTATTCTTGCTTCACAATCTGGACATTTGAATATATTATCATTCACTAATTTGTCAGGTATTGCTATTTTCATTTAATCTTTACCTCTAATGATTTTAATATTGCATAATTTTGTATATATTAAACCAAATCCAAAATAAACCAACCCATATATGTTTTCAATAAATAAACAAAATATTAAACCCAATATTAATAAGCCTTCTATTGCTGTGTTTATCTTTTCTTTTTTCATTTTCTATCTTTTACCTCAAAGAGTTAATCCTTATTTTTATTCCATCATAAGGTATTGCTTTTGGTTTGCAGTTCAATATATAATTTTCATAACTCTCAAAATCCATCCCAGATTCCATCTCACATATTGCTTGTCCTAGTTCTTCTACTTCTACTTGTTGTGTTTTCCATATAGGATATAATGTTCCTACAACTCCCCCTATATAAAATGCAACAATGATTAAAACTATACTTACTAAAAATTTACTGTGTGTTGTTTCCTGTCTCAACATTTTCTTATTCCTCCATTTAATCTTTAGCCTAAATGATTTATGCTAACATTATAATTACTCTGTTTATAATAAAAACAACTACTGCTGTTGCTAATGCTCCCATTATGAATCCTATTTTAAAATCAGTCATTTTAATGCCTCCAATTCTTTTTTGAATAGTTCTCTTGATTTTCTATTTAATGTGATCTTATTGTTGATGTAAACCTTATGATCCTTTTCGTTTAAATAAATACAAATGTTAATTGTTGGCATTTTTAATCCTCCTCAATATACTATATGTATAGTATAGGTAGTATATAAATACTTCGTTTCTTAGAACTATATACTACAATATATATGTTCAATTACTTCTAACATCATTTAAAGAACTCTCCACATAACCACACTTAATACATCTGTGTATATCTGTATTAATTCTATTTGTTGGGATTGTTAGTGATCCACATTCCTTGCATCTCATCTTCTAATGTTTCAGAAAACAATATATCCATCTCGTGTTTAGATATATGTTCTGCACTTATTCTTTCTCTAAATTTTGCATCATCCATCTTTTTTTAAAATAATAAGGAAGGGGTTTATAGGTAGAGGTGATCATACAACGCCAGAGAATGTTTGTATGTTCAAAGTGACCCCTTCTTTGTTACCGCCGAAGTTCCCTTCCTTATAAATATTCTTGTAACCTCCTCTGTTCTAATTTTGTATTGAACCTATCTATTGCTTTTGACATTCCCTTTATTACTTTATTGTGTGTCTTAATGTGGATTGCTAACTCATCAAATATCTTAGATTGTTCAGTATAACTTTTTACAAATTGATTCATTACTTCTGAAGAACTCTTATTCATTGCTATTGTATCTTCAACCATCTTTCTTGTTGTAGATAGTTCTTCTGCTATTTCTGGTGCAATATTTTCTATTGCCCTGTTTTTTATATAGTTCTTTAATTTGACTGTTGGCTTCTGTCCTATTTCATTTGGTATAAACTCTATGCCTTTCCCATATACCTTCTTGAAGTGTGTATCATGGATTATAACTTCTCTTGGGATCTTATCTATATAATCGTCTCCTTTGATAAAGTCTTCATACCTGGACCACACTATTCTACTATAAGGAACATTTATTTTAAATCTCTTTGTAAACTTCTTTAATGCAGCATCAATCTTATTTTGTATCTTATCCTTTTTCTCATCTATCCTTTCTTCTATATCTTCAATTGTTGGTGCTTCAATATGGTATATCTCTTTCACTCCACCAATCTTATTTTGTGAATATATCCCTGTTAAAGTGTTCTTACCATATTGTATTGTTATTCCATCAAAATTATGAACAGAAATAAGCTTTGTGTGAGCATTAAAATTAAAATCAATAGCACTAATAGCACTTTTTATATTTTCAATAGTGCTATTGTCTTTGGTTTTTACATTGATTTGTCGTCTATAATTGTTAGGTCTCCATAGCATAGAAAAGTTGTTCTTCATAGTAGTCATGCTACTAGATGGAACTTCCTGTGGAGATTGGTTTAATTCCTTATTTAGCTCCTCTCTAAAATTAGTGTGTGCCTCTTTTTTCATTTTAATAGTTCCATAGGAAATGATAGGGTGTGGGTGTATTTCCTAATTTTTTTATAATATTAAAGTATATAAACATTTAGTTTGTTTAATGTATATAATAGAAACCTAGAATGAGACTGGTGGGATTTGAACCCACAAACTTCCGATCTTCAGTCGACTGCTGTCCCAGGGTCAGCTTCAGTCCCACTTAAATGTACTTTCCTTCCTTTCTCAGAGGACTTATGGATTGAATCATCCATTACCCACCCTTCTTTATTTGTGTAGCTCATTTTAAAATCCTTTGGTTTAAAGATTCAGTTTTTTCTTGATTTTCTTTATTTTGCCATACATATATGTTGCAGGAAGTTCTTTCCCTTGAACATTTATGTTATCTATTCTACTAAATATTTCTTCTGCTTGTTCTTTGAGTGCTATGTCTATTGCTTTTGAAACATCTGAAAAACAAGCCATAGTTTCTGATAATTTAATTATTTTATTATCTAATCCTACATTAATGCTATCACAAGTTTTTATTATTTCCATTGCTTTTTCTTTTGGTGTCATTTTAATTCTCCTGTGTTCTTTATATTAGATGTCAAATCTCTAACCATTATACAATTTTCACATATTTCTGACTCTGATATGCTTTCTTCTTCAATAGGTTTCCATTCTGCACAACTTTTACAATAAAAACATTCTTTTGTCATTTTAATAACCTCTGTTCTTCTTTTGGTACTTGGTTTCCCCAAGCATCCCAACCTTCTACTCTTTCTCTTGCAAATAATTCTATTCTTGGTAAATCTCCCATTAACCTAACAATTCTTTTTCTCACTTCATTAGGTTTACGGCTGTGTTTACCCCTTTTTGCCATAACCACCTGACTAATATTCTTTGCTATTCTGTGTGGTTTTCCTTTGGTTGCTAATAAAACAATTTCTGCATTACCTTGAACCCATCTTCCAACACCTTTAAAGATAGTGTTTGCCTTTGGATTTAGTTTTATCCAAGTAAAAGCTGTTGTTTTATGTTTAAATCCCCAAGCCTCTATAACTTTAAATGCTTCTTGAAGCTTAGGCATTGTAGCCCATAAAAACAATATACAATCTTCATCTGCTAAATCTTTTATTGGTAACTCACAAATATCTTGAAGTTCCATTCCTTTATAGTATTTATCATAACCACCCATTTTAGCACTATTAGTACCAAGCTTATCATTATATTTCCAAGGTGGATCAGCGTATATTATTTTATATTTCTTTTGCATTTTTGTTTATCTCACTATTGGGACATCCACATTTGCTTTTTTTACAATCTGCAATTGGACATCCACATATATGACAATAATTCATAATATATGTATAATTATGTTTCTTTTGCATCTTTACCTTTTTGGGTTTTAACCATAATTATCTATAGGTGGACAAGGCATATTGCATTCTTGAAATATCTTCTTACAATTCTTGCACCTATAGTATTTCTCCCTTGAGTGTGTTTCACTATGGTAAATCTCGTGTTTTCTTTTACATTCTTTAACTTTCATTTTAATCTTTACCTTCAATGATTTTGTTTTTCTTTCTAAAAAATATTGCTGCCCTTGGCAAATGGTAGGTTCTATTCCCAATAAATACTCTTTTAACTACTTCATATTTCAAGGGGTTTGGATTAGGCATAACATATTTATGATAAACAATAAGTAATCCTCCTTTCTCAAGTATTTTATCACATTCTTTTGTCCAAGTTTTATAACTTAATTTTCCAGTTCCATATAGTTCTTTGCTTTCTTCTGTTGAATATGGTGGATCTGCTAATATTACATCAAACTCTTTATCAAATAGCTTACTTACTTCGTGTGCATCACATACAAATTCTGGTTTAACTTCCTCTTTAATGTCTACTCTTGTTCCATATTTATTCATACCACAGAAAAGATTTAATAATTTAATGTCCTCTCTTTTGAGAATATCTTTAGCTAATTGAATCAACCATTCCTCACAATAAAGAGGCATACCTCCTTTGTATCTATCTTTCTTAGGTCTTGGTAAAAACCAAGCCAAGTTCTTTTGTTGTGTTTCTGATTTATATCCTTTTATCTTTTTCATTGTGTCTCTTTGTCCTTATAGATTTTATAAATTAACATTGTTAATATCATTATTATAAATATACTACCAAATAACAAACCATACCATTGCCATTGTTCTAATCCAAATGGACATACATAATTCTTAGGATAAAAAATATAACTTTCTTTTGTAAAATCCCAAGTTGTTGGTTGACATATTATATTCATTATTTCTCCTTACATAACCAAATCTTAAAATTTTTTACACAAAACTTTCTTAACTTATCTCTTTCTTTTTCAGTTAATAATAATTCAATATGATACCACTTTTGTTCTTCTTCCATTTTCTATATCTCTTGTTATAAAGATCTATAACTCTGGATCTATTCCAAATAATACCATTTGGTTATGCTTTCTACATTTAGATCTAAACTTCTTTATTTGTTCTGCTGTCCATTTGATTGGTATTATGTTTGGACTTGTTTGATTATCATACCAACAATCATTAACCTTAACTCTCCATATCTTTAGGAGATCTAACTTTCTACAACAATCTTCAAAGTTATCATAATAGTTACATAGAATAAAAACAGATATATCAGAATGTGTGTATCCTACTTTCTTTAAATTGTCTATTGCTTTCTTTATAATCTTCTGTTCTTTTAATTCATTATCCCAAGCTAATCTTATATTTCTAAACCTATTTGTTCTTAATTCTGCTGCCATATCTAAATCCATTATTCTCCAATCAATACCACAGATCAATTCATAATAAACAACTTTATTATTTACTCTAACTTCTCCTAATTGTCTTATCTTATCTTTTGGATTTGGACAAGCATATAAAAAATTCATATCCATTATCTTAACCAAATTCCTTTCTATCTTTGGTGTATCATAATATAATATTTCTTTAGGACAATAACAGAAAGGACAATTTCTATAACAACCATCACTTAATCTGATCCATTGTTCATTAGCATCACACTTATTATAAGGATCACTATGATACTTTATCTTTTGTTTTTCTAATCTTGTTTGCATTTAATCTTCTCCTTGTTATTATTTTGTAAAGATTCAATCTTGGTTTGTTCTTTTAATAAAGGAATTATTACTTCCCTTGTTATATGCCTTGCAGTCATATTAAGTTTTTCTTTATTAAGGTTCTTTAATTTATAAAGAATTGAAAACACCTTTTTATTTATTACTTTCTCTGTTTTCCATTTCATTTAATCTTCTCCTTGGAAGATTTCGTTTTTATAATTGGTTTAATACTTTCTTCTACTTGTCCTTTAAATTCTGGATTCCAATTACATAATATATCGATTGGATTATCTAATTCTTCTGTTAATAGGGTAGATACTTTCTTGTTAATTGTTTTTAATGCGTTCTGAAATACAATATCTTTATATGCACAACTATATTTTATCAAGATTTCAGAAAAAACCTTTAACATCTTAACATCTGAACAGAAATGAGGAACAAGTGTGTTGGTTTTCTCCTCAAATTCTGTTATTGTTTTATCCATAATATTTTTACTGTTTATTCTTTCTTTCATCTTTATCAATCCTCAATCTTTTCTTTTGTAACGTCTTCAATTAGTTGGAATATATCTTCTGCTCTTATCCAATATCTACCAGCAGTTTTATAATTCTCTAATTCCAATTTATATTTCTCTTTAAACCAAACTGGTAAAACATTTTCAATAATTTTTTGATTATTCATCTTAGTCCTCCTTTTTCGCAATCTTTTCTTTAAGAGATTTACTATTATCTATCGTCTCATATATTAAAATATCTAATGATAATATTAATAATCCTAAAATTGTAATGAAAAAACCAGCACCAACCGATACCCCTTCTGTAAAAACTATATAAAACAATTTTATGATTATATAATTAAGAGATAAAACTATTCCTATAATGAATAAGACAAAAACAATATATGGAACTTTAAAAATTGTTTTCTTTATATTTATCATTTTTTAATCTCTCTGTTAATAGATTTCGTTTTCTTTTTCTTCTTCCATTCAAATATTTCTTCTAACATACTATCTGGAACATCTACTATTGCTTTCTTCCCATTGATATATACTGTTTTTTTGTGCATCTTTAATCTAAAAGATATTAAGATAAGTGTTTTCTTACAATCTCTATGATTGCAATTCTTTTATCTTTGATACCTTTATCTATCATAAAGTGTTGTAGTTTCTTATCTTCTTCTTTTGGTAAATCTAATTGTATTTGAACCATTTATTTTCCTCTTAAAATATTAAATCTTCTGTATAATTCATCAATGCAAAGCATAGCATATTTCTTTCTATCTTTATGTTCTAAGCTTCTGATTGATGCTTCTAATTTTTCAAATGGTTTTCTAACACTATCTGTTTTTTCGTTTAACATTAGAAAATCAACTTCTGCAATATAAATACATTTCATACCCTCTGGAACTGTATTATATTTCTTCCCATCTATTGTTAAGGTGTTATTATTCATTTTCTTATAACCTTTACTTTCATTGGAGTCTTTCTATGTATTCTTTGTAAGTTACTTAATTCGGTTTTTGTAACTAAAGCAGTTCCTTTCATAGCTGACCCTTCTGCCATTGTTCCTTTTCTACCAACTAAAGTTATTCTTATTTTCTTTTTCATATTAATACCTTCTTTCATAATACATCTTATTGTGTATTACTATAATATATGGTATATCATACTACTATATAAACCTTTTGTTTTTGTAGGTCTTTATCTTAAAAGATTAACCCCCCTTGCGTGTGAGTGATGGTAACCGCACACTTATCCGCCTTCTGTGCTTTGGTTTATCCATCTGGAGAGGGGAACGGACTTGTAATCCCTTTGGTCTCCTATATAATCCCACATTCGCAGGGGTTAATCTTTATCATTAAACATCTAATATCTTTGGCTAATAAGGTGGTGTCTTGAATCGGCAGCTACCCATCCTTTCCTTATAATTCCATCTTTATCTCTTATTTCTTCTTGTTTTGAAGTTAAATGTAAAACCATATCTTTCAAAAACTGTACTTCTTTGGATTCTTCATCTTTAATATCTTTTATTTCTTGTTCTAATATGGTAATCCTATCACGTAAATCTTCCCTTACCTTACTCACCCTATCAAGTTCTTTTTGTATTTCTTCTTTTTTCATCTTATCCTCCATTTAATCTTTACTATTATTGATTTCGTTTATTCTTTTAAATAACTATTATCTCCTTATCAACTAAACACGAACATTTACTCGGAGTTCCCCAATGGCTTGGTTCATATTTTAAATATTCTCCACCCAATACCAAACAGGTTTTTTGACAATTACAAATTGGATAAATGCAACTTTCTTCTTTTGGGTTGTTTGTTTCCGAACAACCAACCAACATAATCAATCCAAGCAATAATCCTATTATTAATATCTTTTTCATCTTTTTCCCCCTAATTTATTGAATCTTTGATGTTATTGATTTCGTTTTCAATTATCTTATCCCCAAGGATCTCTCTTGATTCTTTGTTAAATCTTAATAGGTGAGGCATACCTTCTTCAGTATCTAGTTCTCCAATAATATCACCAGCTAAATCAATTAACTTTCCTATATGGTATTTTACATCATCTCCATCATAATGATCTAATAGTTGTATCTTTGTTTCTTTCTCTTTTACCCCGTTGATAATTAGTTTCTTTTTAGATTCATATACAATATCTTGTGCCTTTGAACTTAATGTATCTTTCTTTTCCATTAGCTCCCATTTATCAGACTTCATAAACTTTTTAGATATACTATACTTCTTATCATCAATCTTATCTTTTAAGTGTAATAGTTCACCATCTTCTATTAATTCATAGTTCTCTATTACTACCTCTTGTTTGTTTTCTTTTGCTATAATTGCTGCTATAATATTCATTTTATTTTCCTCCAATATATTTATCTTCTAAATGTTGTACTTTAATTCCAAGCTTTAATAAGTCCTTGAATATGTTTCTTGCTTGTGCTTTGAGTGCTTTCTCTTTTTGTGTCATTTTTTAATCTCTTATCATAATGATTTAGTTTCTATTCTTGATTGTAGCTGATCTATATTAACTTCTTCTAGCTTGTGGATGCTAATTGATCTTACTTCTTTGCCTTCTTTGTTTGTCCATTTATGTGATAATTTTATGAACTCATATAAGTCTTTCTTGAATAGTTGTCCGTTAGGTCTTATTATGTATATATCTTTTACTTCTCTAACAATAAATTCCTGGAGATGTTTACAATTAACTGTATCTCCTTGACCGCTTTCTCCTTCAAACATTTCTCCGAACTTATTGAAGGGTTCTTTTTTAAATAAAATCGCTATCTTACTATCTCCTTTAACAATAGCATATCTTTTTTTATTGATATAATGGATATGTTCCCATTTGAAATTAAGGTTTGCCTTTAGTTCTTTCAAAACAAATCTTACTGCGTTCTCCTCATTTAGTATCTGCATCTCTGACATCTTCGATCCACACTTCATCTCCTTTTTTTATGTTACTATCTTTAGGTATTGTAACTAGTTTTTGTTTGTTGCTCTTATTTTCCCAAACCTTTCTTTTAAATTTCATACTAGTATATGTAATAGTATGGGTAGTATATAAACACTTCGTTTCTAAGAACTATATAATTGAAACTATATATTCAAATACCATACATTTATATATTATAGAAACTATATGTTATATAATAGAGGTTGTATAGCCGACAACTGTTTGATCCACAGCTCGGCTTATACCTCTAAAGAATGAGAATAATTCTAATTAAAAGAAAAAAAATAAGAAATAATCATTTATTTCTTATTTAATAAGAGATCTACTATTCCCATTTGCATCATCACAAAGATTGCTGCACCTAATATCCATAATGCAAAGAAGATGTTTATCAAACTCAATATTGTTCTTGAATTTGAATCTGCGACATAGCTGTCTCCTTCAAAATTATATGTAACATTATATGTTGCATTGACTACAGTCACACCATCAACTGTAAATACACCTGCCCTTGTCCAATTAATGTTGGTATCTAATTCTGATGTTAGATCATCTGTTGTATTACCTACAAAATCTACTGAAACAATGTCGTCATTTGCAGCAGAGGTTACATTCTGTCCAAATGTTTGTGTAAAATCTAATGTTTCATTTGGTGCTTGGTGTAAGTTGTTTGCATCATATACTGAATCTGCTGTTACGCTAAATAGAACAATGCCCACAATTAATAATATAAAGCCTCCAACTGTTGCCCCTAATTTACTCATTTCTGCCATCTTGTTCACATCCAAGGTTATTACAAAACTTCTAATATATAAACCTATAGTTTAAAAAAGCTTAAAGTATGTTAGATTTGCTTGATAGGATACTGTTACCCCTTCTATTCCCATTCTTTTTGTTTCTGAACGTATTTTTAACTTTAAGTATGTTGTTGTTGCCTTTTAGCATATTATTGCTCTTAAATGTGTTCTTTTGCTTTAATATGCTATTTCCACCTACCATGCTGTTCTTTTCTTTTAATAAAGGTTTGCTGTCTTTTATCATAAGTTTTTCTTTTAATATTTGTTTTTGTCTGTTCTTTATGTTCTTTCTTAATACATCTACCTTGGAGGCATTATCATCTATACCAAACATATGTTTTCTTGTAAAATCCTTTTTAAAGTTAGAAATCTTTTCTTTTAACTGTTGTTTTTCTTCTGATTCTCCTTGTAATCTATTTTCTCTTCTTAAAGATTGTAGTACTTTATCGTTTGTTGTTCCATCATCTTCTATGTTATTCTGTGGTTCTTCTTCCTTTCCTTTCATTTTGTCTATTAAATCTTTTATTAGTGCCATCTTTATTACCTCTCAAATCCTTGTTTAATTCTATAATAAAATAGGAAAGCTATTGTTAATATTATAAACACCCAGATTATGTCTAAGAATGTTGCTGCAAATACAATCATTAACCATAACAAACATAATAATACTGATACTTGGTATGGTAGTTTAAACTTTATTGATAGGAAGAACATTACAATGATTCCTATTATTATTGCCAACCATATATCTCCTATTAATTCATTTACAAATATATCAAACAAATCAAAATAATTATTTTGGATCACCATTAGTCTTTACCTCTCCACCATTCCATTATTGTTATAACAAATAGAAAGAAGAATGGTCCGAATATTAATTTAGCAAATACTGGGCTTACATCATTGACTTTTGTAAATATTTGTAAAAAATCCCAACTAATACCCAATAACCAAATTATAAATCCCGCAGATGCTACAAGATCCAAATTTCCAGCTAATGCCGCACCTGCTGCTATAAATATTCCACCAACAATAGCTATAGCTCCAATTCCAAGTAGTACTTGTTGTGTTAATGAAAAATTTTGTAAACTTTGTGGATTTAATACTGTATTTAAAAGAGTAGATACAAATTCGTTTGGTAATAACCCTGCAAAATAGAACAAAGCAATAGTTCCAGTCATTAATGCCATATATGTTGTTAATTTTCCCATCTTAAAATAATTCCCTCTTGATTATATATGAAACAGCTGCTAATGAAAATACAATGAATATTATATATTTTTGTAAATTAAACCCTGGTACTATTGGTAATGAATCATATGTTAATGTAAACCATCCCAAAAATGAAAAGAAGAATACCATAGCCCATGCCAATATAATTAATGGTTCTGGATCTCTTAATGCATCGACTTTTGCTGCTGTAACTGCTAGAACTGAAAATATTACTATTAAAGCAATAATCATTCTAGTTACATCATTAAATCCTGCTTCTCCAAATGATTCTACATCATCAAAGAATGTCTTTAAAGAAAAATCCCCTTGGTATGTATTTAATATAGCATAAACTTTTGATACAGTAATATTGTCTGTAAAATTTAATTGATATGTTGCCTGGCTTGTTATAGTTGTGAAACCATTTGTATCTAAATTAATACTTATGTCACAAAGTGACCCTGTAAAGCTTGAAGAACTACTTGCTTGTTCTGTTGTTCCGTTTCTTAAACGTAAAGTACATCCTGTAATGTTCCAAGAATTGCTTGTTAGATTAAATTTAAATGTTGTAATTGTATTATTATTTATTAATTGGTTTGTTGGGAAGAAATTGTATAATATCCCTGTTGCTGTTGATTGGTTTAATATTTGTGTTACTGATTGCATTACTACAGTTATTATTTCTGATGTTGTTGGTCTTAATGTAAATGTTTGTGTAACAAATCCTGGCTTACTGAATGTAAAAACATAATCTGCATCTGGGTCTGCAAAGAATGTTGCTAATCCTGAATCGTCTGTTACTTCTTGTTCAACTACTGTTCCACCCTTAGCCATGCTAACTTCTACTAATGGGATTGGAGACCCAAATACTGTTGTAGTTAAAAATCTTACAAATATTCCTTGTGCTGTTTCTAAACCAAATAAACTAATATCTTGTGTTAGATTTGTTAGTATTGCATTTGTATCACTAAACCTTCTCTGTGGATAATTAGAAGTTTCATATTTTATTGTGTAGTTTCCATTTAATGTTGCGAAGCTTGGTTGCAAACATAATTGGAATGTTTCAACTTTATCTAAGGTAAATATCAAATCTTTTTGTAGTGATGTTCCTATATCATATTTATAGTTTCCTGTTACATCCATTTCTACTAATGAATTATTTAATTCATCTCTAATTGTATAGTTTAAAGTTTCTGTTTCGTAATCTGAGCAGTTTCCTAAAAAGAACTCACTTACATTCTGTGTAAATGTGGATAGGTTTGTTTCTACACCATTTACATTAACAGACCAAAACCAAGATATGTTAGTAGAATTTCCTGATATGGTTAATGGTGCTGTTACAGATCTTGTGAAGTTTGCTGAACTTCCAGCAAAGATTGGAGTGTTATTATAATATAATGTTGCATTTACTGTTTGTATTGTTGGAACTTCAGATATGTTTAGATGGAATAATGTTGTTAATGAAACTATTGTATGATTTTCAAAACTAAATTTAGGGTTTGCATTTCCATAAGCAAAAGATTCATTTACACAATTAAGTTCTCCTAATGAATTGAAAGTTATGTCACTCTTTGTTAATCCATACAATGTAACCTCAACTTTATAATCATCTATTCTTGTTATTACATAATCTGTAACCTCTTCATTTACAAAATCAACCCAATATCCATTCTTACCTATACCATCTACAACTAGGTGTCCTATCTTATGTTGCATTTTTGGTATGTCAATTCTGTGGCTGCTTTCTACTACAAATGTCTCTGTGATTGGTTTAGTATCTTTAATAAAAGTGAAAACATATCTATCCATTTGTTTTGTTGTGTGGGGGTTAGAATACTCAGAAATTTCTTTAGGATAGATATGAATCCACTCATCGTCAAATATCCATAACCATTTTTTCATTACATATTTTAAACCACTATCTTTCTCTTTATATTCTATATCTTCTATTTCTTGTAAAGTTGAAGAATCACATACTTTAGCATTTATTGTTCCACTTCCATCTTCATTTAATCCAATTGATGTATTTACTTGGAAAGTGTTTGCACCAATATTTGAGATATTAAATACTATTGTTCCATTTCCAAGGGTTATGTTTACAGAAAATATTTCTCTATTATCTGTAAAGTTAAAAGTTATATTCATTGGTGCATTTACAATAACTGTTTGATTGTTTCTTACAGAACCTGGTACGATTATTATTGGATTAGTTGGATCTATACTTAATGTAAAGTTGCTTGTTGCAAATGATTCGTTAGTATTATTATCTACACAACCAACATTCCATATTATAAAATTATCACTAGCTAAAGTCACATTAAAGAAAGTATTATCTGAATTGTTTGTTGGTGTTGTGTTTGTTTGATTTAAATGCCATTCTCCTGTGGAGTTCATCCATAAAGAACAGTTTTCTAAATCTCCTTCGTGTGAAATTACGTTATATGTGAAAGGAATACTATTTGAATTGTTTATTGAGTTGTTTGTTGGTCTTAAAAGAGTTATTGTTAAGTTTCCTACTTGTGGTGGTGATGGTTCAGTATAATCAGCAAGTGGTAAAGGTATTCCACCATTATAAATCTCTTTTAAGTCATCATGAGTTAGTGTTCTATTCCATAAACTCATTTCATCAAACTGTGCTGTTATTAATGAAGATACAATATCATCATTTCTTCCCCCAACATTAAAAACACCATTTATCTTGTCTAAAACTATATCTATTGTTTGATTGTCAATTATTTCTACTACACCATTTTCAGTTCCTTGTATAGTAAGTGTTGTTCCATCATAAATAATTCCAACCATATGCCAAACTTCTGTGCTTACTGTTGTCCAAGCACCTGAACCAACATTACTTCCAGGCAAACCACCATAATTTGCAACAATGGAACTGTTCCCTGATAAATCTCTATCGTAATAAATATCTGAGTTATTAAAATCAGAACCATAAGCACCAGCGTTGTCTCCACCTAAACTCCATAATCCTCCTATGCCTGTTGGAACTGGAATGGTTGTGTAATTAAACCAAAGAACTTGTGTGAAATTTCCACCAGCAGGTATTGTTACCTTAGACATATTATAAACCACCATATCTGTATTGCAAAATGTAGAGTTTCCTAAAGCTCCATTTGTGTTGAATGTACAACCAAATGGTGCTATTGGATCATTGTCTCCTACCTGGTCTTGTTGTGTTACATTATCAAAACTCCAATAAGAAACTAATCCTTCTGTTGTTATTGCAGAAACAAAACTAGCACAAAGTATAAACATTGTGATTAATAATATTGTTCTTTTCATATTCCTATTGCTGGTCTTATCTTTTTCTCAAATATCATTGTTACTGCTGCTGCTATTGCTAATACTACAAAATAGAATAACCATAGGTCTGTAAAGATACATAACATTCTTGCTCCAACAGATATTGTTCCTGCACAGTTTAAATGACCTACGTCTCTTGCTATTATAATAAGATCTTTTAGTGGTGTTATTAGTACAACCACCAATACAAATACAAATATTGTTGTAAGTATTCCACTTAGGTTTCTCTTTCCAGATAATAAGGCTAAGCTTAATCCAATGAATACTGAAACTACCCAGAACAATCCTACATCTAAAACAATACAGGTTGCATTATCTACTGGTGTGATTTCTGTATTTGTGCAATTTAAATTTGTTTCGTTTCTTGTATTATCAAAACTTTCTTTGTATGCTGGAAGTAATATTATTGCAAAGATAAATAGAACTATGGCTAACATTATCTTAACTACTACCATCTGCCCTTTTTTATTGTTTAGCATTTTTACCTGACATCCAATCTTCAAAGGACCTAGAAACTGATTTGCCTGTGATGGCTTTCTTTTTAGCTTTCTTTATTAAATCTTCATCAATCCATAGAGTTAGTTTTTTCTTAGCCATTATACGTATATACGTATAACTAGAAGTTCTAATATATAAAGCTATAGTTAGTTAAGTAGTTAGGTAGGTAGTTAAATCATTTAGATAAAAGATTTTAAATACCAAAAAGAATTGTTTAAAACTGTGATTAATAATATAATAGAAACTGATGATAAACCTATAATAGTAAATTTTCTTGTAGTATGTGATATATTATCTAATTTATATTTGTTTAATAATAATTTGAATATCAATGAGTATATAATAACTTTAATTATTGTCCAAACAATCAAGAAAGATAAAAGACCAAAAGTTTCTATTCCATATCTCGTAAGTGGGTTTGTTTCATATATTTGATTTGAAGAAGATAATGCAAAGTATGTTGATACACTATCAAAGATTGTCAGTATAATAATAAAGATACATATAATTTTGATTACCTTTATAATATTCATTTTAAATAAATTAATATGTTATCATATTTAAAATTTTGTATTACATAAAGTTTGTTTCTTTTCTTTTAGTTGTTGTTTTTTTCTTCTTTCTTTGTTGTGCAATTCTAAGATTCTTTAATCGTGATGGTGAGAAAGGTATTGCTTTCTTTTCTTGTGGAGAACTTATTGCAAACTTACTACGTTCTACTAAAGTAAATGGATCTCTTTTAGCACGTCTAAATCTTGATGCTAATGTTTTAGATTTTCTTGCTAAACCTGGTCTTGTTGGTCTTACTAGTTTATTTGCTTTTTTTATCTTACCGCTCCTATTTGCAAAAATATCTAAGGTTTCCATAACCAAACCTAACGCTTCTTTCTTGGTTAATGCTTTCTTATTTACTCTTTGAAACCCTACTGACTTTCTCTTAGCACCTTTTCCAATTCCTTTCTTTAATAGCTTTCTCTTAACTAAAGCATGAAACCCTGGCACTTGTGCTTTTATTGTTGTTTTACTTATTCTTCTTTTTGTTTTTTTAAGTTGTGGAAAGGTTATTGGTGGTATTAATTCACCCTCTAATTCTATTGCTTGTTCTTGTTGTAATGCTATTCTTTGTTGTTGTAATTGTTGTTGTAATTGCCTTTGTTGTTGTAATTGGGTTTGTCCCAATAAGGATTGTTGAGACGAAACTTGTTCTTGTAATGGTTGTTGTAAAGATATAATACCTTGTGCTTGTGTAGTTCCTAATAAACTTCCAACTACTTGCCCTGTTGTAGCTAGTGATACTTGTCCTGTTAATAATGAAGGGGATAGTCTTTGTTGTTGTTTTTGTAATAGTGCTTGCCTTTGTTGTTGTCTTTGTAAAGAAAGGGTCTTTTGTTTTTGTAATGCAAATAATCTTTGCCTTTGTGATAGACCCCTTAGACTTGTTTGTTGTGCTGTACTTAAAGCTGTTATTGGTTTTTGTTGTTGTGCAAACGCTACTATATTTTGTATTTCTTGAACTCTTTGGCTTAGGGGTTTACCAGCTACATCTTCTAGAAATACAACTTGTCCTGTTGTTGGTTCTTCAAATATAAATATCTTCTTCTTCTTTGCTTGAGGGAATAGTTCTTTGAAAATACTCTTTGCTAAAACTTGTTCTTCTTGACCTTTTGTTAATTCAGTTTCTCTTAATGCCTGTACAAAACCTTCAACACCCCTTCTTCTTGGTCTTTGGATTGTTACTAATCCTGTACTACTTGGTCTAGGTCTTGGTGGTGTTGGTTCTATTTTTAATATTTCTGTTGGTTTAGGTTCTATCTTTAATATTTCTGTTGGTTTGGGTTTTACTTTGATGGGTGTTTGTTTAATTGAAGGGGGGGGTAATATAAATGTTGGTTGTGTTGGAAATTGTCTTTGAATATTAGTTATTAGCTGTTGTCTTCCAGCTAAAGCTGGTACTCTATCTGATGGTATTCTTCCAGTAGTAGTTAAACCACTTATAGTTCCTGTATCTATTCTTCCCCCAGGTTTTCCTTTAAATAATACAAATGCTCTAGAACCTGATTTTGTTTTAAATCCTATACCTTCAAGAGAACCACTTGAACCACCTTTAATTTCAACAAATGTTGTTTTAGTTCCATCAATATTAACAGTTGATGTTTTAAGTATTCCTGCACCCTTTTGGATTCCTGCTCCTAATGTTGCTAACTCTATTGCTCTTCTTCCAATTAATTGTTCTCTTTCTAATTGTGTTTCTGTTTTAGTTACTTCTATTGCTGTTCCACCAACAAACCCTGCTAAACCTAATGCCCCTACAACACTTACTACTGGTGTTGCTGCTGGAATTGCCCCTGTTAATACATTTATTCCTGCACCTACTACTGTCCCACCTACAAAAAGTAAGGGTAATGCTTCTGGTCTCTTTTCTATTAATCTTTCAACACCTGATTCAGCACCTAATAAAAATCTAGAAGAAGTTAATAATACTGCCTGTGAACCCAAATTAAGTAATCTTCTTTGTATTTTTTCACGTTCTTTTCTTGGTAATTCTTTTGTTTTTAATTTGTTTCTTAAATCTTCTATTTCCTTTTTTATTTTTTCTTCTTCTTCTAATACAAATTCTCTTCCAAACTCTAAACCACCTGCTGCAATTCCAAATGGTTTTCCTATTACTTCTCTTGTTTTTTGAATGAAAGTTGTTTCTTCTTCTGGTCGTGGTGGTTGTCCTGCTATGAATGTTGGTTGTTGAAATATTCTTATATCTTCTTCTCCTGATTGAATAAATCTTGCAGGTTGTATTTCTCTTGTTGGTGGTGTTATTCCACCAGCTAATAGTCCTGGTTGTGGTCTAAGAATTGCAGTTTCAATTACTGCTTCTGGTGGAGGTGGTGCTTCCCTCTCCCTTCTTGCTTTCTGTAATATGTCGCTTTCTCTTTGTCTTTCTGCTGCTTCTACTCCTCTTGCAGCACCAACTTCTTGACCTACAAACTCTCCATTCTCAAATATGTTAGTCTTAACTGGTAATATCTTTTGATCCCTTCCTGATGGTGCAAATGTTTGGACTTTTCTTCTTACTGTTCCATCTGGTAAAACTGTAAATGTTATTTGTTCAGAAGTAAAGGTTTGTTTTTCTGTATCTCCACCACCAACATCTTTTCCAAAGCTTTGTTGTTTTACTATACTAGAAACTCTACCTTCTGCATCTAGCGTAACGATTGTTGGTGTTGTTGTTCCTGTTTGAACTAATTTTTGAACTCCTGCTTCTGTTCTTAACTCAAAATTATCTTTAGAAAATGTTTTACCAGCAATTCTAAACTCTGTTGGTGTTTGTGCCAACTCTAATGCTTCTAATCTTCTTGCAACTATCCTTCTTTGTTGCCTTTCTTCTGCTTCTCTTTTAACTCCTGGATCTCTTCTTGCTGCTTCTGCTAATCTTGTTGATCTTTGTCCTAGAGTTTTGGTTAGCTCGGCAGTACGTCCGCCTACTCTTTGTTGTGCAAGTCTTTCGGCTGCTGATACCATTTTTGTTTAAAGTGCCTTTTTAAAATTATTGATTACATTTTTTGGTATAAATGGTTCTATACTTTTATCAAATTCTTTTTTTGTTTCTGATACTGGTTTCAATCCAAACACTTGGTCTTTTCCTTTTTTTTCTTCCATTTTCTTATGATTTAAAATCTTTTCCTACAATTCTCATTGCTGTAACACCAGATGGTGCTGTTGTTTTAGCAAACCTTCTTCCATTCTTTGTTATTATTTTAAATTTGTTTGTTGTGAAAGCTTTTTTTGCTCTTAAATCAAAAAACTTTAGTTTTTCTTTTGCCATTTTGTTTTACCTCCTAATTTTTTTTATAATAACGCAAGTCCTGGTTTTACAAACCATACTTTATCTTTTCTTTCTGAAGTTCCAACAATTCTAAACCCTGCATTTTTTAATCTTGCTTTTACTTTAGATATATTCTTAGGATTTATTGTTAGTTCTCTTTCAAAAGTTCCACAAGTTGCCCTATGTGATCTTTGTAATAAATCTTTTACCATTTTATTTTTTACTTTGTGTTATTGGTTCAAAATGTTTCTTAATGTTCTTATCAAAACCTTCTTTTGATATATAAGGTTTCATTCCTTTATCAAAATTCTTTTTTATATCTTCTCCTATTACCATTTTATTTCCTCCTTGTTTGTTTTTTCTTTGGGAATGGATTACTACTCATGCCTTGTGCAATTCCTACTCCGATATTTTGTACATTTTCTAAACTTTTTATGTCCATAAACTTTGGTCCATTGTCTTTTCTCATTTTAACCACTCTTGCATATCTTTTACTTGTTTATCTGCTACTCTCTTTGCATCTTCTTTACTTATACTTACTGTGTTCTTTTTAACTTTTCCAAGATCCCTTTCAACAATATCTGCTGCTTTATCTAATACCATCTTTACCTCCTTATTTTTTCATTTTGAATAGGTTTGTTGCTCCACTCATCTTTGCTGCATGACCCATGAATCCTGTTGCCACTAATGCACCTGTTGCATTTCCAATTCCAGTACCTAATACACTCAAACCTGATAGTGCAACTCCTGCAACTGGTGTTAATGCTGTCAATCCAATAAATCCTTTTATTCTTTCTGCATTTCCCATTTTATCTCTCCTTCTTTAGAAAACCTTTTAGTTTTCCTTTCTTTATTAATAATGGTTTATGATTTGCTTTATATCCTAGATTTAATTCTTTTATTGTTTTGCTTTTTGCCATTATACCCTCCCTAAAAATATCATTTCTTTTCCTTGTTGTGTATCAACTCCTAATAAATTAACTTTCTTTTTCTTTTCTGTTGTCTTACTCGGTTGTGTTCTTTCTATTCCTATTGTTTTTCCGTTTACCATTTTGTATCTTTTATATTAAACATTTTAAAATCCAAAGTTCTTTGAGTTTATATCTAAAAATTTAGGATCTTTGCCTTTCTTTATTAGTTTCTTTCTAGGTATTACTATTGAAAGTTGGTTTGTTCTTCTGTTTTTTTGAATCTTTACCTTCATTTTACTAGTAATTTAGAAGTCCTAATATATAAACCTATAGTTTATAAAAAAAGAAAAAAAGAGATTGGTTTAGAACCAATCTGTTTCTTGATTTATGTTTATGCCTTTATTCTTTAGGTCTTTAAACAGTTCTTTCATGCTTTGCTTATCTCTTACTCTTGCTTCCCCTTTAAATAAAGGTCTATGGCTTTCATCTCTTACAGAAACTTCTAATATATCCCCGTCTTGTCTCTTAGAGAACTTTTTATTATTCATTTTTAACTGTTCCCCATCAATACATAAAGCCCTGCAACTATTGCTAGTCCACCAAAGATCCACCACTTTACATCTACTGTTTTCTTTGTCAAAGTTTCTTTGTTCTCTAACATTCTTATTACAGTAGCTATTGGTTCTGCTGTTCTTCCTTCTGCTAATGCTTCATAATAGTCTTGTGTTCCTACTGGTGATAGATCCCATTCTTTTACTACTATTGCTGGGTATTTTCCCTTCCATAAGAAAACAAAATCCATTGAACAGTTGTATGGTGTTCCATCAATAAAAATAAAACCATTTCTTATGTCTGTAATCATTGGCTGCATATTTCTATTTCTTCTTAACATTATTACAAGTACTTTATTCTTTAATGCTAATTTTTTTAGTTGTCTTTTTACATTTCCAGGCAATGCAAATGGTTTGTTTTGATTTTCTTTCTTGTTTCCTGAAACCAGTTGTAACTTTTTATTTAATTCTTCAACCTGTGATGTTAATCCTTTTGGTTTTTTCTCTTCTATCTGTGGTCCTTGTGTTTCTATAGGTTCTTCATTATCTTTTTTATTGTTTGTATCATTTATTTTTTCTTCTGTCTTCTTTTTTTTCCTTTCTAATAGTTTCTTGGTTCTTTCCTCTTGTTTTTTCTTTACTTTTTCCCAGAAACTGTTTTTATTTTCTTTTATTTTCATTGTGTTGTACCCCCATCAGGTTTTCTTCCGAATATGCTTCTTTTAACTTCAGGGGTTGGTTCTCTTATCTTCTGTGTTTTCTGTATTTGTGTAATCATTGTCTGTAACAAGAATCCCTTTCTACTTAATGATGTTGCACTTGTTATTTCTGCTTTTGCTTCAAAATATTCTACTAAAGGTTCTAATTTTTCTGCTGCACAATATAATGATATATCTAAATGTCCCCTAACACCAACTTTGACTTCTCCCAATTCAGTTTTATGTAAGTTTGCAACCTTTCTTGAATCTTCTGTGTTTATTATATCTCTAAATAACTTTAATTGGTTGTCTTTCTTTTCTGGTGTTGGAGAACCATATCCTGTATCTTCTTCTTCATCTACTTGATCTTGTAATGTTTGTAGTTCTTCTGCATCCATATTACTTATTTCTTCTGGTGTAACATTCATTTTTTCATCCCCCATGTAAATCCGCCAATTTTTGTTTTAAATTTATCTAATATCTTGTTTCCTTGCCTACTTTGGTATATTAAATAAAAAATACACCCCAATATCATTAAAACTAATGCGTTGTTTGCTACTCTTGCCAAGTCTATCATAATATCAACCCCCTGATATTAGTTTATATCCGTTTTGCATCATAGTTGTTACTATGACACCCTTAAAAGCATTATCATTAAGCTTATCTGTATGTTCCTCTTGCTCTTTTTCTTTTCCTTTATCAAAAAGAAACTTCCAAGGCATATCTCTCATTTGATTAAAGGTTTTGCTTGATGCTATCTTTAATTTTTTGTTTGTTCTATCTATCTCATACTTAAATACTTGTCCCATTCCTTGAAATAATAAATTCATTGCAATAGTTTATCTATCTTTTCTTCTATCTTGTCTAATTTATTTAATGCTACAACTAAGGCTGCTGCGTTTGTTAATCCTTCTCCTGTTTTTATATCTCCAACCCTTACTTCTGTCTTTGTTGCTACTTCTGCTAAACCATAGTTTCCTACTGGTTCTTTTGTTTCTGTTTCTTCTTTTTCCATTTTATTCTTCCTCCGTATTGTTTAATAGATTTATAGCATTCATTCCTGATGCCTCCATTAATATATAAAATCCAATAAGTACATGAATAATACTAAATGTTATTGTCAAAATATTATTTATGTCTCCAATTCCTCTTGTTCCAACATATATTCCCATTATCATCATAAACATTCCAGTAACTGATCCAATATATATGTTTTGTAAATATATTGAAAGACCTAACATCAAATATATTATGATAAAAAGTATTATTATTATTGTTGTAATTGGTATTCTTGATCCATCTGCATTAACTTCAAAATTAAAGGTTGTTAATCCTCCATCTGTTCCATTCTCACAATATATTGTTGTTGGGTACTCACCAAATCTATTTTGTACTCTTCCTTTTGTTATTGTATAATTATAAATTCCATCGCTTGGAGACATTGTACCATTCTTAACCAAACTTTCTGTGTTTGGATAATCTATTGAGATTGTACAGTTTGTTGTCGCATCACATTTTAAACTATCTGATCTTAGACATGGAATTTTTAGATTTATATTCTCATCATCTTTAAATACAAAAGATGGTTCTCCAGATACAAAAGGCAGTATCAATAAAACCGCCATTATTATTAATATTATTCTTTTCATTTTAGTTTCCTCCTATTGCTAAAACAATAAACATTCCAATTCCTAAAGTTATTTTTTTATCCATTTATTTCTTATTTGCTATCTTATTTATTACAATACTTGCACTATCTGGGTGTTCCCCATAAGAACCGTGAGTTGATATTTGAACATCTGGGTCATCTGCAATAAACTGAAGTATTACAATATCTCCTGCATTAAATTTAGCTAAAATATGATGGGATAATTCAAATTCAGTTTCTTGTCTTGTAACATCAATTTCAAATACAGAACCATCAACCTCAGTTCCATTTATAAAAATAAATCTTCCTGCTACATCTATAACTGTAGCAGACGCAGATGTATCTTCAACATCTAAATCAAAACTGAGACTATAAACACCTTCAGTAGACATTGTAAAAGTATGATTATTAGGACTGAAACCATCGTGAGTAATACCTTGTTTAATCTCAGAGTTTTCCTGAGCAAATGTAATGTTTGTCCATTCATTTGCTGAATTTACTAGAAGTGTTACATTTGTATGAACAAAAATATATTGAGGAATAAAAACATTAGCAGATGATATATTTCCTACTGCATATATATTTTCAGTAACATTTGTTGTTCCATTAACATTCAAATCTCCATTGATTGTAATATACCTTTCTGAAAAATCTCCAAAAATTAGAGTATCGTTTCTATTACTATTATCTATCATTAATTTATCAGATGTATCTGCAATTGTACTTCCAGTTTCAAATCCTATACAAACATTTCCATCTCCATCAACAATTCCTCCTCCTGCACTTCTTCCGATTAAAACATTATTATTTCCATTTACTAATGAT
>SDBT01002013.1_pt1 | contig 36433 bp, 41 predicted proteins | sample 2277101 | NCBI WGS metagenome assembly SDBT01 (sample SAMN10404973, study PRJNA504765) | marine sediment metagenome | isolation source: marine sediment core GS10_PC15, 103 cmbsf | place: Arctic Ocean: Southern Knipovich Ridge | collected 2010 | reverse complement strand
AGCTCAGTTCGGTAGAGCACGTTCTTGGTAAGAACGGGGTCACCAGTTCGAATCTGGTTGTGGGCTCGGTAGAAAACGGAGGTTGAAATGGCAAAACAGAAATTCGAAAGAACCAAGCCACATGTAAACGTGGGGACCATCGGTCACGTTGACCACGGGAAAACAACGCTGACCTCAGCCATAACGCTGGTATTGGGCAAGACCTACGGTGCTACCCAGTTCCGTGCCTTTGACTCGATTGATAATGCTCCTGAGGAAAAGGCGCGCGGTCTGACCATTGCCATCGCCCATATTGAGTATGAGACAGATAAGCGGCATTACGCCCACATTGACTGCCCGGGTCATGCCGACTACATCAAGAACATGATAACCGGTGCCGCCCAGATGGATGGCGCCATTCTGGTAGTCAGTGCTCCCGACGGCCCGATGCCGCAGACAAGAGAGCACGTTCTCCTGGCGCGCCAGGTGATGGTACCACGAATCGTGGTAGCGCTAAATAAAGTAGACGCCATGGAGGATGAGGAACTGCTGGAGCTGGTGGAGATGGAGGTAAGGGAGCTGCTCAGCAGCTACGATTTCCCGGGAGAAGATCTACCGGTGGTACGCGTCAGCGCCCTGAAAGCGCTGGAGTGTGGCTGCGGCAAGAGTGAATGCCAGTGGTGTGGCGCGATACTGAAATTGATGGAAGCCGTTGATGACTATATCCCGGTGCCGGCCCGACCCAAGGACCAGCCGTTCCTGATGGCGGTGGAAGATGTCTTCAGTATCAAGGGACGCGGCACGGTGCCCACCGGCAGGGTCGAGCGTGGCGTGATTAAAGGCGGAGATGAGGTTGAAATCGTCGGCCTGCATCACGAGCCGAAGAAAGTGGTGGCCACCAGCCTGGAGATGTTCCACAAGACGCTGGACTATGCCGAGCCTGGTGATGCGGTAGGCATCCTTCTCCGCGGCGTTGAGCGAGAAGATATCGAGCGCGGTCAGGTGCTGGCGGCACCCGGCTCGATTAAACCGCATACGTATGCTGAAGCTGAGGTCTACGTTCTGAAAAAGGAAGAAGGCGGCCGGCATACGCCGTTCTTCAATGGCTACAAGCCGCAGTTCTACATGCAGACCACCGACGTTACCGGCTCCGTCGAACTCCCGGAGGGAGTGGAGATGATTATGCCCGGTGATAACGTCACCATAAAGTTAAAGCTCATCTATCCCGTGGCTATGGAGAAAGGTCTGCGCTTTGCCATCCGAGAAGGAGGAAGGACGGTAGGGTCTGGTGCCATCAGCAAAATCATAGAGTAGGTTTATGGCTAAAAAAAGTGAAGCAAGAGGTATAATCCATCTCGCCTGTACTGAGTGCAGGGAGAGAACATATACCACGACCAAAAATCGTAGAAACGACTCTCAGAGACTGGAATTGAACAAGTACTGCCCTCGTTGTCGTACGGTGCGACTTCATCGAGAGGTTAAGTAGTACGGCATGTTGGAGGGGTAGGAATGCCTGCGACGGCACATCATTCGGCGACAACCAAGCGTTCACGGATCAGATTCATCGGCGAGATTATCACCGAGTTGAAGAAAGTGGTCTGGCTTTCCAGACGTGAGGTTCTTTATCTATCAACTCTGGTGCTGATAATCTCGGTATCTGCCGGGCTGGTTCTGGGGGCAATTGACTTCGGCTTTTCCGCCCTCGTCGAAAATGTTCTTGTGGGCCGCTGAACGCTTATTTACGCCAATGACCGCAGAGAAGACCACATCATGCATAAGCCAAAAATGACCGGTGAGGTAATTTGTGTCGGATAACGGAGCAAGCTGGTACGTCATACACACCTACTCAGGGTATGAGGAAAGGGTAAAGAAGAACCTCGAGCAGCGTATCAGGTTCATGGACTCTGGCAGCGAAATCCTTCAGGTGGTGATACCCACCGAAGATGAAATTGAGGTGAAAAACGGCCAGAGACGTACCGTGACCAAGAAAATACTGCCCGGCTACGTCCTGGTGCAGATGAAAATGACCGACGAGAGCTGGGGTGTGGTGCGGAATACGCCCGGGGTTACCGGCTTTGTGGGCAGCGGCAGCAAGCCAACGCCACTGCAGGAAGATGAGGTCGGCAAGATATTAAAGCAGATGGAAGCCGCGGCGCCCAAGGTGAAGGTCGGCTTCCGCCGTGGGCAGAGCGTCAGGGTCACCGATGGCCCGTTTATCGATTTTGTGGGCGTGGTGGATGAAATCAATACCGAGAAGGGCAAAGTCAAGGTACTGCTGTCCCTTTTCGGACAGGAAACACCGGTAGAGCTCGACTTTTTACAGGTGGAGAAACTTTAGGTCGTTTGAGGAGATAATATGGCGAAGAAGGTCAGGGCGATAATCAAGTTGCAGATTCCGGCCGGGCAGGCGAATCCGGCACCGCCGGTCGGTCCGGCTCTGGGTCAGCATGGGATAAACATCATGCAGTTCTGCAAGGAATACAACGACCGCACATCATCGCAGGCCGGCTCCATCGTTCCGGTGGAGATTACCGTCTTTGAGGACAGGTCCTTCACCTTCATCACCAAGACGTCCCCGGCCACAGACCTGCTGAAGAAAGCGCTCGGTGTGGAGAAGGGGAGCGGCAGCACCGGCCATGAGGAAATGGGCACTCTTTCCCGTGACCAGTTGCGCGAAATCGCCCAGGTTAAGGCAAAAGACCTGAGTGCCAACAGCATAGAAGAGGCGGAAAAAATCATTGCCGGCACCGCCAGAAGTATGGGAATCAAGGTAGAACAGAAAGATGGTTAAACACGGTAAGAAATACAACGAAGCAGCCCAGGTAATCGAGAGGACGAAAACGTACGCCCCCGAGGAGGCGGTGGAACTTGCGAAAAAAACAGCGCACGTCAAATTTGACGAAACCGTGGAACTGCACCTTCGCATGGGTGTTGACCCGCGCAATGCCTCACAGCAGGTTCGTGGTGTGGTGCTTCTTCCTTACGGGCTAGGCAAACAGGTAAAGGTCCTCGTTTTTGCCCAGGGAGAAGCAGTCAAAGCGGCCGAGACCGCCGGAGCCGACTACGTCGGTGGGGATGAACTGGTCAAGAAAATCGAGGATGGCTGGCTGGATTTTGATACCGCCATTTCTACACCGGAAATGATGGGCAGGGTTGGCAAGCTGGGCAAGATTCTGGGGCGGAAAGGGCTGATGCCCAACCCCAAATCAGGGACCGTCGTCCCCGCTGAGGACCTCCCCCGCGTTATCGAAGATTCAAGAAAAGGTCGCGTTGAATTCAAGCTTGACCGCACCGCCATCATCCACGTGCCGCTGGGCAAGGTCGGCTTTGATAATGAGCAGTTGATGGGCAACCTGACAGCACTCATCGAGGCGGTGGTTAAGGCCAAACCCAGTGGCGCCAAGGGGCAGTATGTCAGGACAGCCGTTTTGACGACGACTATGGGGCCGGGAATAAAGCTTGACCTCAAACCGACCCTGGCGCTCACCAGCAGTTAAGAATGGTTTACTTTTCCGGTTAAACCGGTTATGATAGATAAGACAACTGAATAGCGTGTCCTGAGACAGTGGGTGCCGGAAACGGCTTAATTTTGTGCCTGCCGAGGATGATAGAGAATCTGGATAAACTGGATTACAATATCCCTGAGCGTAAGGCGCAGGGATTTTTTATGGCTTGAACAGGATGTTCAGGAGGTATTGAAAATGCCGCGAGAAGAGAAAGTACAGGTTGTTGATGAACTGAGCCGGGTGTTTTCGGAATGCAGTATCGGAATTCTGACCGACTATCGGGGGCTGACTACTACCGAGATTACTGACCTGCGACGCAGCCTCAGGAATTCAGATGTCAGATACCGGGTGGTGAAAAACACGCTGGCGCGATTTGCCGCGGAAAAAGCAGGTAAAAACGAGCTGGCCAGCTTTTTTGAGGGGCCAGTGGCGATTGCCTTTGGCTATGGCGACATCGTGTCGCCGGCCAAGGTTCTGGCCGATTACATTCGAACACAGAAAACAACTCTGACTGTTAAAGGAGGCTTTGCCGGTGATAGGATTTTCAGTCGGGCAGATATCGAAAACCTGGCCGCGTTGCCGTCCACTGAAGTACTGCTGGGCAGAATTGTGGCCGGTATACAAAGTCCTATTTACCGTTTGGTTAATTGCCTAGTCAACCCCATGAGAGGACTTATGGGGGTACTGCAAGCGAGAGCACAACAACTTGAGGGAGGATAACATGGCAGAAGAGAAAGAAGTAGAAGCGACACAGGAAACTACCGAAGCTGAAGCACAAGCGGAGGAGCAACCCGCTGCGGAGAAAGAAACCGAAGCTGCACCAGAGGCGACTGAGGAGGCAGCCGAAGCTCCGGCGGAAAAAGAGGCGGAGGTAGCTGAGGTTGAAGCTGAGGAAGCTGCTGAGGCAAAGGAAGAGCCGCCAGCCGAAAAAGCGGAGGAAAAGCCCAAGGCGAAAAAAGAAAAAGCAGCGGAAGCGCCGGCCCCACCAGCCAAAGAGAAGGTCAAGGTATCTCCGGCCATTGAAGAGATAATGAATGCCATCAAGAAAATGACCGTGATTGAGCTGGCAGACCTGGTCAAAGCGCTGGAAGCCGAGTTTGGTGTTACGGCGGCGGCACAGGTGGTAGCGGCGGCACCGGCAGCGGCGGGAGCGCCGGCAGAGGCAGCTGAAGAGCAGACCGAGTTCAGCGTCATTCTCACCGAGGTAGGCCCCAACAAGATCGCCGTTATCAAGGCGGTGCGCGAGGTGACCACACTTGGTCTGAAGGAATCCAAGGACCTGGTGGAGAGTGCCCCCAAACCGGTGCGAGAGGGCGTCAACAAAGAAGAGGCGGCGACCATCAAGGAAAAGATTGAAGCCGCTGGCGCTAAAGCGGATATAAAGTAATCCCAGCCTCACTGACCTGGTTGAAAAAGAGGCCAGAATAACCTATAGTTACCACAAGTAAAACTCCGCTTTGCGGAGGGTGGTGGGGCATGTTAATACGGGACTCTTTAATACTGATTGGCGTTGGTGGCCTGTTTCTGGTTATCGGCATATTGATGTATACCTGGGGCAAGCGGGAAGAAGATAGCTACTATAGCGAAGTGGCAAAACGCCCCGGAGATACCCGCGAATTTACGGAACGCTGGCCGCCACGCCAACAACCCGGCGCCCTGAAGATAGGCGGCGTTATCGCCATAGGCCTCGGTGGGGTGCTGCTGCTTACGGGCGGAGTCTTCAGTCTTTTAGCCTTATAGCTGCCCTCAAAATGCTGCCTTATTTCGTGGGTGGTGACAGGCTCAGTTCTTGAAGGTCAGCCTCAATTAGCAGCGCATTGGCCTGAAGTCGATTCGACGGTATCACCCGGCCGTCCTGATAGACGAACCAGCTTGCCTGCTGCCAGTAAGGTCTCTCTTTCCAGTTCTCAACCCCGCTCATATCCACTTTGGCATACCAGATGCTGCTGCCGTCTTTGAAGAGCTCTGATTCGGCGCTCCAGTTATCGCTGACAGCGGAGAACTCGGCAAGGTATGCCTTAGCTTCGTGGCTTTCCGCCAGGCTCAGCAAATGCTCGTAGACAGCGAGTGTAGCCCTGTCCTCAGTGTTGATGAAGGTGGTCGACACCGGCTTTTCCGGTTCCTGTGCCGGTGGGGCGGGAAGGGTGCCGAAATCTGCACAGCCAGCTATGGTTATAAGCATAGCCGAAAGCATGATAATCACAATAAAGGGTATATAATGTCTCCCAATCCAGCGCCTCATTTTCTCCTCCCCATTGCGTAAATTATATTTCCGTCCTTCTCGGTCGGTACTGAATGGCCTCCGCCACATGGTGAGCTTTAATTATATCAGAATTCTCCAGGTCAGCGATAGTCCGGGCTAGCTTGAGGACGCGGTGAAACGCCCGCGCCGAAAGATAAAGCTGCTTCATGGCCACTTTAAGCAGGCCCTGGGCCGCTTCTTCCACCTGGCAGAAACCCCTGATTTCCGATGGCGTCATATCGGCGTTGCAGGTCAGAAGCGTTCCCTGGAACCGTTCCAGCTGAAGGGAGCGGGCAGCCGAGACTCTGGACTGCACGGTTGCTGATGGTTCTCCCAGGCGCTCATCGGTCAGCTTTTCATAATCAATGTGCGGCACCTCGATGAAAATGTCCACCCGGTCTATGAACGGGCCGCTGATACGTCGCTGGTATCGTGATACCAGACCCGGAGAGCAGGTGCACTTGCGGAACGGATCGCCGAAATAACCGCACGGACAGGGATTCATGGCACCGACCAGCATGAAACTGGACGGGAAGGTCACGGTACCCTGAGCCCGACTGATGGTCACCATCTTGTCTTCAAGCGGCTGGCGCAGCACCTCAAGCAGAGAATGACCGAATTCGGGCAGCTCATCGAGAAAGAGCACCCCGCGGTGGCTGAGACTGATTTCACCCGGTCTGGGCCAGCGCCCGCCGCCAACCAGGCCGGCATTGGAGATGGTGTAGTGTGGGGAGCGGAAGGGTCTACGCCGAATCATGGAAGTATCGGGCGGGAGCAGTCCGCTCACGCTGTAGATTTTGGTAACATCCAAAGCTTCCTCGCCGGTCATTGGAGGAAGTATTGAAGGGAGAGCGCGTGCCAGCAACGTTTTTCCACTGCCCGGCGGGCCGTTCATTATGACGTTATGGCCGCCAGCGGCCGCCACTTCCAGAGCCCGTTTGACGTGCTCCTGCCCCTTTATCTCTGCCATATCGGTGATGGGGATGGCTGGCTGATTAAGCGCAAGGTCGGCTTCATCAGATTTATACTCGGGGATGTTGATTTCGCCCTGAAGATAGCCGACCAGCTGTGCCAGCGAAGCAACGGGTATGATTCTTGTCCCTTCAATCATGGAGGCCTCTCTGGCATCAACCTCGGGCACGATGGTAGTGTCAATGTTTCCCTCTCTGGCCAGGGCGACCATAGGCAGGATGCCGCGGGTATGGCGCAGGCTGCCATCAAGGGAGAGCTCACCAAGGAAGATGGCCCGGGAACTATCGGCGCTCACCTGCTCCGAACTGAGCAGAATGCCCACGGCAATGGGCAGGTCATACGAAGGGCCAGCTTTTTTCAGGTCGGCCGGGGCCAGATTCACCACAATGCGCTTCATCGGGAAGTTGAAGCCGGAATTGCGGATGGCGGCGCGGACGCGCTCTCTCGCTTCCTGGACAGCGGCATCGGGCAGCCCGACAATGGTCATAGCCGGCAGGCCACTGGAAATGTCCACCTCCACATCCACCGGATGCCCTTCCAGCCCGACGACAGCAGCGGTTTTGACTTTGGCTAACATGGTTTGATGCTACGTAGTAATCCCGTAATTATACTACAGTACCGCGCTGCCTGTTGCAATCCGACCGCCGATGTCACGTCTGACGTTATCTTTAAGCGTGAGACGTGGCTGTGATATAATACGAATGAGGTTGTTCGTACCATGCTTGATAGACTGGAGAGAATAGAACAGAGATATCTGGAGATAGACCGGCAGATGTCCAGGCCTGAGGTTGCCGCTGACCTGAAGCAGCTGCAGGAGCTGGCGCAGGAGAGGTCCGGCCTTCAAGACGTAGTTGCCAGGTATCGCGAGTTAAAGAAAACCTCAAAGGAACTGGAAGACGTCAAATCGATGCGTATTGCTGGCACTGACGAGGAGATGACGGCGCTGGTCAAGCAGGAAGTAGCCAGCCTTGAGTCACAGCAGGAGAAGCTGCTTGGGGAATTGAAACTCGCCCTCCTCCCCAAGGACCCCAACGATAAAAAGGACATCATCGTGGAGATACGGGCCGGTGCCGGAGGCGAAGAGGCCGGGCTGTTTGCCGCCGACCTTTTCCGCATGTACAGTCGATACGCCCAGACAAAAGGCTGGGGGATGGACGTCATCAGCGTGAACGAAAGCGGCATCGGCGGTATCAAGGAAATCATCTTTGAGGTGAAAGGGAGAGGCGCGTACAGCCGGTTGAAATATGAAAGCGGCGTGCACCGGGTACAGCGTGTTCCGCTGACCGAGTCGTCGGGTCGAATTCATACCTCAACGGCGACGGTGGCGGTTCTGCCCAAAGCGGAGGAAGTGGACATTAAGGTTGACCCTAATGACCTGAAGGTGGACATCTTCCATAGTGGCGGTGCCGGCGGACAGAACGTGAACAAGGTGGCCACCGCCGTCCGCATGACCCACCTCCCCACGGGCATGGTCGTTGTCTGTCAGGACGAGCGCTCGCAGCTCCAGAATAAAATACGGGCGATGTCAGTACTGCGCTCCCGGCTCCTCGATATCGAGCGACGCAAGCAGGAGGAAAAAATCACCTCGGAGCGCCGCTCGCAGGTGGGCACGGGCGACCGTGCCGAAAAGATACGGACCTACAATTTCCCCCAGGACCGTATCTCTGACCACCGCATCAACCTGACGGTGCGTAACCTGCCCCGGGTTCTTGAGGGAGAGCTCGACGAACTGGTTGACGCTCTGGCCACCAGTTCTCAGGCAAGACAACTTGAGGAACAGATAGCGTGACCCTGAAGCAGGTTCTTCATCGAGCACGAGAGGTTCTGGCCACAAACAGCATTGAAGATGCGTCGCTGGAAGGTGAAATCCTGCTCCGGCACGCGCTCAAGGTAGACCGGGTGGGGCTTTATTCCGAACGTGACCACGAGCTCAGCACGGAACAGGAAGAAGGGTTCTGGCATCTGATTCAGCGGCGTCTGAGCGGGGAGCCGGCCGCCTACATTATCGGGCACCGGGAATTCTACGGCCTCGATTTCTATATCGACCGCCGTGTCCTCATTCCCCGGCCGGAGACGGAACTGCTGGTGGAAACAGCGCTCAAGCTATCACAGACCCGTGCCATTGCTGCCATCGCTGACATAGGCACCGGCTGCGGCGCCATCGCTATCAGCCTGGCACTGAATCTTCCCCGGATAAAAATATATGCCTCAGATGTATCCGCAGACGCACTGGAAGTGGCCCGTATCAACTGCCAGAAGCATGGGGTGGTCGACCGCATACAATTGCTATATGGCGATATGCTGGAAACGCTGCCGGAACCGGTGGACCTTATCACGGCCAATCTCCCCTACGTAACCAAAGGGGAAATCTCTCGGACAGGGCTCAGCGATTTCGAGCCGCGCATAGCCCTGGACGGTGGCGCCGATGGACTTGATAAGATAAGGCAGCTATGCCAGCAGGTTGCAGATAAATTGAACCACCGAGGCTGTATGCTGCTGGAAATCGGGCAGGGGCAGGGTCGGGCCGTGACCAGCCTGATACAGCGTTGTTTTCCATCGGCATCGGTTGAGGTTATACCGGACCTGCAGGGCATTGAGCGTATTGTCAGCCTGTGCTTGACACCGAATTAGCCCGATGCTAAATTTATTATTTGAATTCTGGCGTTAACATTACAGGAAAAAGAGGTAAACGTGACCGTGAATATCATCGTCTGTGTGAAGCAGATAGTCGACCCTGAGGCGCCGCCCTCCAGCTTTAAAATCGATGAAGCCGGTAGAAAAGTGGTGGCGCCGTCGGGAGTGCCCCCGGTAATCAGTCCCTTTGATGAGAATGCCGTGGAAGCGGCATTGAGAATCAAGGACGCTCAGGGGGGCAAAATCACCGTCCTCAGTATGGGTATCAACCTGCTGCGCGAGGTGGTAAAAAAACCGCTCTCCATGGGTGCCGATGAGATTGTCCTGCTTGAGGATGAGGCTTTCGCTGATGGCGATAGCTGGTCAAACGCCCGTGCGCTGGCGATGGCCATCGAGAAAATAGGCGAGTACGACCTCATTTTCTGCGGACGGCAGGCGGCCGACTGGGATGACGGCCAGACGGGTTCGGGTATCGCCGAGATACTGGGACTGCCCAGCGTTACCCTGGCCAGGAAGATAGACGTTATCGATGGCAAAGCGCGGGTGGAGCGGGTAACGGCTGATGGCTATGATGTCATTGAGGTATCGCTGCCGGCGCTGATTACGGTCAGCAACGAGCTCGGTGAAGCCCGTTATCCGACCATAAAAGGCATTATGGCGGCGAAGAAGGTAGAGCCGACCGTCTGGAAACCGGCGGATATCGGCATCGAGCCGGCAGAGGTTGGCGCAGCAGGCCGGAAAGTAAAGCTGGAAAAACTGTACCAGCCGGTTCAAGAAGGCAAATGCGAATTCATGGAAGGAGAGAGCACAGAGGAAGCGGGGGTCAACCTTGCGCTGAAACTCCGGGAAGCAAAGTTATTATAACGGATAGCTTCTACGATGATGTCTGGAGGTAAGTGAATATGGCGGAATACAAGGGCGTTATGGTTCACGCTGAGGTTGCGGAAGGAAAGCTGGCGGCCATTGCCACCGAACTCCTGGGTTGCGGCCGGAAACTGGCCGATGACCTCGGTGAGGAATTGAGTGCCGTCATCATTGGCAGTGGAACAAGTGACCTGGCTCAGGAAGCTTTCGCGTATGGGGCCGATAGAGTATATGCCATTGATGATTCGTTACTGCAGGATTACCAGACCGATGCCTATGTTCCGGTGATGGAGAAGGTGGTCAGGCAGGCCAAGCCCCGCATTTTGCTTGTCGGGCAGACGTCTATCGGCCGCGACCTGGCGCCGAGGCTGGCTTTCCGGCTGGAGACGACTGCCACCACGGACTGTATTGACCTGGCCATTGACCCGGGCTCAAAACTCCTGTTGCGCACCAAACCGGTTTACGGCGGCAATGCCCGGGCCGTTTTCGCCAGCGAGCTCGACCCGCAGATAGCCACGGTGAGAACCAAAGCCATGGCGCCGCTTGAGCCTGATACATCGAGGAAGGGAGAGGTGGTGGCCATTGAGGCCGGTCTGGACCCATCAAAAATCAAGACCAGAGTCCTGGAAAGGGTAAAGCAGGAAGTCGAAGGCATAAGCCTTGAGGCGGCCGATGTGGTGATAAGTGGTGGGAGGGGCATTGGCAGTGCTGCGAGCTTCGAGCAGCTGGAAGAACTGGCGGAGATGCTGAAGGGGGCGGTGGGCGCCAGCCGACCGGCCTGCGATAATGGCTGGGTGCCCGATGTGGTCCAGGTAGGACTCACCGGCAAAATAGTTGCTCCCGACCTTTATATTGCCGTTGCCATATCCGGTTCCAGCCAGCATATGGCGGGCTGTTCCGGGTGCAAGAACATCGTGGCCATCAATAAAGACCCGGAGGCCAATATCTTTCGCCAGGCGCGCTTCGGTGTGGTGGGCGACTGGAAGAAAGTGCTGCCAGCCTTCGCCGAAAAGGTCAGGGAATTAATAGCTGAATAATGGCCTTTATGTAGCTGGGTGTTGAATTTCTGATTGCATTTGTAGTATTATGAAATATTAGAATACTCGACATTCTGGTATACTTGAAATTTCCAATATACTTAGTGAGGTGGCATAGCATGCAAAAACTGAGAATTTTCTGTTTACTGCTGGTAAGTCTGCTGGCGATTTCTCCGGTCGGTGCCGTATTTGCCCAGGAGGAGCCGGAGTACGCCCTAACGATGACACCCGCAGACGGTGTTTACAGCACCATCATGATAGCGGGCCGGGACAAGGACATCCGGGTGGACCTGGAAAACATTGGCGATGAGGCCGTTACCAAAATTGCCTTCAATAGTGAAGTACCAGTTGGATGGACGCTCACGTTTGACCCTCCCCGGATGGCAACACTCGAGTCTTTTGACAGCGAGCGAATTTATGCCAGTGTACTGGCGCCTGAGGATACTGGTACCGGAGATTACTTCGTAACTCTCTGGGCTGAAGGTGCCCAGGCTTCTACAGAGAAAATCGAAATCAGGGTTACCGTGAGGAGGGCGGAGAGAGAACAAACAATTGAAGTGCGTGCCATCCACCCCAGTGTCGAAGCGATTGCCGGCAGCGATTTCGTTTTTGAGATTCAATTCAAGTATGTCGGCGATATGCTGGGTGACCCCAAGTCCTTTGACCTTGTCCCCACCGCGCCCCAGGACTGGGAGGTCTATTTTACTCCCCAGTTTGAGAAAGAGAAAAGGGTATCTGCCATTGGCCTCAAACCCGGCACCGTTGCCTTTACCGATAAGACAAGGATGGTTGCCCGGGCACCATTCTGGCCCCTGCCCGAGCCAGGTGATTACACAATAATTTTGGATGTGGTCTCGGAAGATATGAAAGGCACCCTCGAGGTTACGGCAGTAATCACCGCTGCCTATAATCTGCTCCTGGCTCCGGCGGGCGAGCGTTACGATACCAAAGCCAAGGCTGGCCGGGATAACTATTTCTCCCTTAATGTGGTCAATCTGGGCACGGCGCCCATCGATAAAATCACCTTCTCATCCGAAAAACCGGCAGGATGGTCGGTTGAGCTCTCACCGGACCAGGTGGATTCGCTTGAAGCACTGGATACGCAGACTGTGGACATAAATATCAAACCACCGCCGGAGACAATTGCCGGTGATTACATGATAAGTGTACGTGCTTCTGGAGTTCAGAGGACTTCTCAGAAGATTGATATCAGGGTTACTGTGGAGACGCCCACCGTCTGGGGGTGGGTTGGCGTGGGCATCATCGCCATTGTCGTTATGGGGCTGGTGGTTATTTTCATGCGGTTTAGTCGGCGATAGTCTATGAGTGATACTTTAGCCATTGAAACACAGGCACTGACCAAGCGCTACGATGGGGTTACCGTCGTTGACAATCTCAACCTTCAGGTGAAGGAAAATGAGGTCTTCGGGTTGCTCGGCCCGAACGGTGCCGGCAAGACCACGACCATCCTCATGATGCTCGGTTTGACCGAGCCGGCTTCAGGGTCGGTCAGCGTGCTTGGCTTCAATCCCACCCGCGAGCCGCTCCAGGTCAAGCGTCAGGTTGGCTATCTTCCGGAAAGGGTGGGTTTTTACGAGAACCTCACCGCGCGTGAAAACCTGCGGTTCATCGCTGACCTGAACGGCATCAACTATTCCGAAGCAAGCCAGCGCGCTGACGAGGTGCTGGAAACGGTAGGTCTTACCGAGAGTGAGATAATGGAGAAAGTGGGGACGAATCGGAATATAGAAAAAACGGTCGGCAAGTTCTCCCGGGGCATGAAGCAGAGGCTTGGCATTGCGGAAGTCTTGATTAAAAGGCCGAAACTGGTTTTCCTTGATGAGCCAACAGCCGGCCTGGACCCCAAGGGTATTAACCAGCTCCTCGACCTCATAGCCGGTATGCCCGGGATTGGGACCACCGTGGTGCTTTCGTCACACCAGTTGTATCAGGTGCAGCGGGTGTGCCACAACATCGGCATCCTGGCCAAAGGGAAGATGGTAATTCAGGGGGCCATTGATACGCTGGGTCGGGAGGAGCTTGCCGGGGGCCGATTCCAGATTGAGGTGGAAACCGAGGAGCCAGGTGAGGAGCTCGTTAAGGTGCTCAGGGGCATCAAAGGAGTTGTCAGTGTTGAGGTCAAGGAGAATGTGCTCAGCATCACGACCGATGCCGATTTACGACGGGAGGTCTCCAAAGCCATCGTACAGAACAATTACCCGCTGATTCAGATGAAGGTCCAGGAATTTTCACTGGATGATGTTTATATGAAGTATTTTCGCGAGGAATAGAGCTATCCATGTTTGCCATTGTACGTAAAGAGTTGGCCGATTATGTTACCAGCATCCGTTTTGTCGCTTCTTTCCTTCTGATAATCGTAGTTACTGTTACCGGGTTAGTGGCTGCGTCGCAGGGCATTCGTTCGGCGAACCTGCCCGAAGGAATTGTCTTCCTGGGACTATTTACTACCGCTGGAAGCACAATTCCAATTCCGTCGCTGACCTACCTTGTCGCCCTGCTCGTTCCCATTATCGGTATTGCCCTGGGCTTTGATGCCATAAATAGCGAGCGGGCTGGTGGTACCCTCAGCCGTGTCCTTGCCCAACCGGTTTTCCGGGACAGCGTCATTAATGGGAAATTTCTGGCCGGGGTGGTCATCCTTTCCATCATGGTGGGCACGATGCTGTTGCTGGTAGCTGGCTACGGGTTGAGCATGATAGGGGTGCCGCCGACAGCGGAGGAAATTATCAGGCTCTTTTTCTATTTCTTCCTGACCATTGTCTACGGGGCATTCTGGATGGGGCTATCGATACTATTTTCCGTCGTCTTTCGCCGGGTGGCTGCCTCGTTGATGTTCTCGCTGGCGCTCTGGCTGTTTTTTAGCATCTTCATCCTGCTCATTGCTCCCGGAATTGCCAATGCTATAATACCGACCGCTGATGGCGCACAGGCGGAACTGATTCGTAATGCGGAATTGCAGCAGATGATTACGCGGTTTTCCCCGAACATACTGTTCCAGGAAGCAACTACCGTTCTGCTGGTACCCCTGGTGCGCACTCTGGGAATGGTGAGCATGAGCCAGGCTGCCTTCATGGTACCCAATCCCCTGAGCCTCGGCCAGAGCATTCTCATCGTCTGGCCCCACATCACCGGCCTGATAGGCCTCAGCGCCATCTGCTTCGCCGCGAGCTATATCCTGTTTATGCGGCAGGAAATAAGAGCTACGTAATCAAGCGCCCTTTAGCGGTCAGGCTTTTTCCTCTGCCTTCTGGGCGATAATCCTCTGGCTGATTTGTGCTGGCACCTCTTCGTAATGGCTGAATTCTATGGTGTAGGTGCCTCTGCCCCGGGTCATTGATTTCAGGTCAATGGCATAGCGCAGAACTTCTGCCAGCGGCACCTGGGCCTCGATTATATTGATATCGCCCGACGGGTTCATCCCCTGTACCCGGGCGCGCTTGGTGTTGAGGTCGCCGATAATGTCGCCGGTGAGGTCATTGGGGATAGTTATCTGAATAGTCACAATTGGCTCGAGGAGGATTGGATGTCCCTGGGAAAGCCCCTTCTTCATCGCCTGTGCGCCGGCAATCTTGAAGCAGATTTCAGAGGAGTCCACCGGATGGAAGCTGCCGTCGTACAGCGTTGCCTTGACGTCCACCACCGGATGATGCGCCAGCACACCGTCCTGAATCGCCTCCTGGAAGCCTTTTTCCACCGCCGGGATGTAGTTCTTGGGCACCGTACCGCCGACAACTCTCGAGGCGAACTCGTTACCGGTGCCGTGGGGTAGGGGCTCCAGTTCCATGATGACATGGCCGTACTGGCCGTGACCTCCAGACTGCTTCCTGTGCTTGTATTCGGCGCTCGGTACCGACACGGTGATGGTCTCTTTGTAGGGCACCTTGGGCGTCTCCAGGTTCACGCTGACGCCGAACTTGCGCTGCATCTTTTCCGCCGCTACATCAAGCTGGGTATCACCCATGCCGGAAAGCAGGGTCTCACCGGTGTCGGGTTCACGGCGGACACGAAGAGTCTGGTCTTCCTCGGTGATGCGGGATAACGCTGCCCCCAGTTTATCGAGGTCGGCCTTGGTCTTCGGGAAAATCGCCTCATCAAAGATGGGCTTGGGAAAAACAATGGAAGAAAGTTTTACCGGCTTGTTCTGAATGGAAAGCGTATCACCGGTGTTGGTAACGTTCAGTTTGGCCACTGCCCCGATGTCACCGGCGCCTATTTTGGCTACCGGCTCCTGGTTTTTGCCGCGCAGCATGAAGAGTTGGCCAATCCGCTCGGCACTGCCTCTGGTGGCGTTCCAGACCTGAGAGTTGCTATCGATGGCGCCGTTGTAAACGCGGAAGTAGGTGAGCTTGCCGACGTACGGGTCGGCGGTCGTCTTGAACACGAGCGCCGCCAGAGGCCCGTCACCACTGACCTCGATTTTCTCCTCCTTGGCATCGGTCGCCGCAGCCACCTCACGCTCCGCCGGCGACGGCAGGTAATCGACCATCGCGTCCAGAAGCGAATTGATGCCCACGTTCTGCAGCGCGGACCCGGCCAGGATGGGGAAAACGCTGCCGTTTACCACGGCTTTCCTCAGCCCGCTTCTCAGTTCCTCCTGGGTAAGCTCCTCGCCGCCCAGATATTTCTCAATGAGCGCGTCTTCCGTTTCCGCCGCCGCCTCAATCAACTTTTCGCGGAAGGTATTCACCTGGCCTTCCAGCGAGGACGGAATCTCGCCTTCCTTCGGCGGGGAGCCGGTATAAGCTTTCAGCGTCAGAAGGTCGATGATGCCCTGAAAGTCGTTCTGAGCACCGATGGGTATCTGCATCGGCAGGCACCTCGGGCCAAACCTGCCCTGAATATCATTCACCGTCTTGAAGAAGTCGGCATTCTCACGCTCCATCTTGTTCACAAAAATCAGGCGAGGTAGATTGGCTTCTTGGCAGTATCCCCAGACCTGCTCGGTGCCCACCTCCACGCCTGAGGCGGCGCAGATGACGATGACGGCACCTTCGCTGACCCGGATTCCCGTCTTCACCTCACCGATAAAATCGCTGTAGCCGGGGGTATCAATGAGGTTGACTTTGGCATCCCGCCACGGGCAGGGGAGCAGGCTCAGGTTGATGCTTATCTTGCGCTTTATCTCATCAGGGTCATAGTCCGAGGTAGTTGACCCGTCATCAACTTTACCCAGTCGATTGATTGCTTTGGCGGTGAAGAGCATCGCTTCTGTGGCCGATGTTTTTCCCGCGCCCGCGTGTGACAGCAGGGCAATGTTTCTGATGTTTTCCGGACCAAACTGCTGCATGGAATCACCTGTCCTCCCAAAAAACGTTACAGATTATTATACCTGTTGTTACGTATTCACGGCAAGATGGCAGGCTGTTAACGAGCGCGACGCCGGAAAAGACTGGAAATCAACCACAGGAACGCTATAATGCCGAAGAACGGCACAGGAAATGAGGCACTGCCGCCACCACCGCTGGTAACGATGGTCGCCGGCGCTTCGGTGGGCAAGGTGCGGGTAACGCGCTCGTCCTTTATTTCATAAGCAAAAAGGTCGTCACCGATTAAATCTTTGTCTACCCACCCCAGCGGGTTATTGCGGCCGGTGGCTTCCGCCCAGACCCACCCCTCTTCGCCGTTCATTTTAAAGACGCTTCCCCTCTTGTATTCCGGGAGGTAAACCATGGCGGCGGTATGGCCGGGAGCAACAGCAATCGCCGAGCGGTAGCCGGCACCTTGGTACATCACGGCCAGCAGGATGGCGCTGTCCTCGCAGTCACCGTGACCAAAACCATTTTGCACTATTTTCTCGGCCAGTTCATCGGCATTCTGAGCAAACTCGTCATGCTGAAACTGGTCTTTATCCGGAGTGTACCGGACGCGGTCGCGCACATAGTGAAATATCTGTTCCGCCCTCTGTACACGGTCGGGGTATTTATCCACCATCCCTTCGCCCAGGCGGTAGGCTATGTCAGCTTCTTCTCCCAGGCTTTCGTAGGCAATGACGGGACGGAACCCCTTTTCGCTTAGCTGATAAAAACCGTCGGCACCAACGGCCCGGGTGCGGCTTATGTCCCAGTCATCAAAGACATCGTTACCGACGGTGTGGAATCCCTGAGAGCTGGTCGCCCGGGCGTAACCGCTGGCGGTCAGACCGGCGACCAGTACCATTACCAGAATGAGAAACAGCTTCAGTTTTTTCATAGTGGTAGCGTCAGTGCGGCGTGGAGTATCAGGCCAAAGAAGATCAGGTAGCCGAAAACGTTGATGCCCACGGCCACTGGCGAGGGTTCAATACCGGCGAAGGGAATTTTGGGGGTCAGCTTGTCCACGAGGTAGAAAAGGGCCACGCCGACAAGCAGGCTCACCACAAAGCTCAGAGCCAGCAGCCCCAGCCTCCTGAAGTCGAAGAAGTAGCTGAGGAGCGGCCCGCCGATTACCGTCGGTGCCGTCAGCGCCCCGTGAATAACCAGGCCGGTCAGGATGAAAAAACCGGCAATGAACAACCCGATGGATATTGGGCTTTCGCCAATGCGCTGGCGGTGCGGGATATGGGGAGTAAGCGCATCAAAGGCACGAATACCCAGCCAGGCGAGCAGGACACAGATGATGACCAGCCAGATGGTTTTCGCCATCCAGAGGAGCACCAGAATCCAGAAAGGCAGTGCCAGACCCAGTTCGTTCATGTTCGTACACCTCCTTAGCCAAGTAATAGTGGCGTGATGTAAGTTTCAATTATGGCCGCCGGCAGCAGCAGAGCAAAGGCCAGTGCCAGATATTTTATACTTTGCTTTAAAGGGGCCCTTGTCTCTTCTTTTAATAGCGCTAAGACGATTAACAGGGAAAAGATGCTACCTATAATAAACACAGCGACCGCCAGAAATATATGACTTTTTGCAGTTGAAACCAACATTGCTCTGCTCTCTTTTTTCATTAAAAGTAGCATTACTGCTGCCCCGAAGCTGAGCGCAGCCGCCTCGCCGATTATCAGCGCCGGTAGCTCAAGTATGCCGTGTGGCAGCAGGCCCGCTAAAAGCAGGCCGACCGATTCCTGTTCTATCACGATAACGGAGACGAACGAGAGAAGCCCACCGTTGGCTATCAGCGCGATCGCGGGTGCCAGGCAGAGAAGCGGGCTGAAGATGAAGCTGAAGAGCAGAGCGGAGACGTTTTTCAGAAAAATGAAAACGGCCGTGGAGAATTCAAATGGGCCGAGGATTTTGGCCAGCTCCTCGAGAGCCGCCAGGTCCCCGGCAAAGAGATCGACCGCGTCATCGGGCATCGCCAGACCCAGCGCCATACCGATGGCAAACAACCCCACGGCAACCAGAATCCATCTCCGGTAGCTCATCTGACCTGTGTCCTATTTGTCATTCCATTTGTCGTAGTGGACTATCTCGCCGAGTTCTTTTCTCGGTCGAGGCTCCTTTATTTCATCGGGGTAACCTAAAGGTGTTATCGCCACCACGCAGTATCCCCCGGGTACCGACAGGATACCGGCGGCTTTCTTCGCGTCAAATAGTCCAACGTAAACCGTCCCCAGCCCGACGTCGTGAGCCGCCAGTACCAGGTTATGCATGGCCAGGGCGACGTCGAACATGAACCAGTCACCCTTGTCCGTGGTCACCTGACCGCTCTTGTAGCCGGCTTTTTCCATTTCGGCGCAGGCAACAATAACGATGGGTGCATTGCGTACCGCATCCCTGGCCGGGTTGGTCTCGCTCAATGTATCCGAGAGCTTGCCTCTGATTTCTGCATTCCGCACTACCACAAAGCGCCAGCACTGTGTATTGGCCCATGATGGTGCCTGACGTGCCGCTTCGAGCACTTTCTCCAGCGTTTTATCACCCACCGGGTCAGATTTGTATTTGCGAATACTCCTGCGGCTGCGAATTGCTTCCAATACTTCCATCAATCCTCCTTCTCGATAATTTCTATTCGTCTCCCCAGGCGCCCTTGCTGATAAGTGAGACGAAGCGGCAGCCGCCCAGGTTCTCAATACGGTTCTTCTTTCTTTGACGGGTTATTTTCACCAGCTCCTGAAGATAGCGTGAGCCGACCGGAATGACCATCCGTCCGCCAATGGCCAGTTGCGATACAAGCTCGACAGGCACTCTGGGCGCGCCGGCGGTAACCAGTATCGCCTCGTATGGGGCTTCTGCTGGCCAGCCCAGGGTTTCTCCGGAAAGGTGAATTTCAATATTGCGATAGCCCAGGCTATCGATTATCTTACTGGCCGTCTCCGCCAGCTTTGGCAAGCGCTCCACGGTAACCACGTAGCGGGCCAACTCCGTGAGAATCGCCGCCTGGTAGCCGCTGCCCGTCCCGATTTCCAGCACCTTTTCCGTGCCGGTCAGTTCCAGCGCCTCGGTCATCAGGGCAATAATAAAGGGCTGTGAGATGGTCTGTTCCAGGCCGATGGGCAGTGGAATATCTTCGTAGGCGAGGTGGCGACTTTCCTCCGGCACGAATCTCTCCCGGGGTATGTGGGCCATGGCCTCAAGGACCCGCCTGTCCTTAATTTCCCTGCTAAGGTGCTCCATTAACCTGGCTTTTTCAGTTGCCAAGTCCATTTCTACCGCCAGGCAAACATATTATAAAACCAGTGCCAGTATAATAAGAATGACCAGTATTGACCCGCCAAAGATACCGATTCGGCGCAGCTCCGCGGTAACAAAAGGGTATTTCATGGCAGGGGTTTTTGTTTTCGTGGCGGCGGCTCTCGATACCGGAGCCGGAGCAGGGGTTTGTGCTGGAGCAGTTACCAGCGATGCCGCAGGTGTGGAAATTGCCGGTTGCCTCATTCTTTTTTTCTTATGCTGAAACGCTTTGCCGCGTCTTACTTTCTTTGGCATATAATTACTCCTCTATCAGGTTCAGGTCAACTTCTCTAGCTACTTTGCTCTCGGGTGCGACCTCTCATAGGTGCGCCGGACATGCTCGCTGGTCAGGTGGGTGTAAACCTGCGTGGTGGAGATATTGGCATGTCCCAGCAGCTCCTGAACGGCGCGCAGGTCGGCACCACCGCTCAACATGTGGGTGGCAAAGCTGTGCCTCAGCGTATGCGGGCTGATCTTGGCATCCAGACCCGCCGACTTGGCGTACTCTTTCAACTTCTGCCAGAAACCCTGTCTGGTCAGGCGGTCACCGCGGGGATTGAGAAAGAGGGCCACTCCATCCTTTTTATGCGCCAGCTTGGGGCGCGTTTCTTCAGTGTACTCCTTGACTAATCGGGCAGCCTGCTCGTAAATCGGCACGATACGTTCCTTATTCCCCTTGCCGAAACATCTTACATATCCCTCTGCAGTATTGACATCGCCCAGGTTCAGGCCGACCAGTTCGCTTATCCGCATACCAGAGGCGTAGAGCAGTTCCAGCATGGCTTTGTCTCTCCTGGCTTCCAGCGTGTTCGACTTGGCCGGCTGTTCCAGCAACTGGCGCACCTGGCTGATGGTAATCGGCTTCGGCAGTGACTTCCCCACGCTTGGCGAGCTCATGTTCTCGGTCGGGTCAGTTTTGATGATGCCCTCGGACTTTAAAAAGCTGAAGAACGACCGTGTCGCCGCCACCTTGCGGGCAATGGTGGTTGCCGCGTAATTCCTCTCTTTGAGATTGAGCATGTACGCCAGCATTACCTGGCGGTTGAAATTACCCCATGAAGGGGTGAGACTTTCCTTTGCCGCCTCTTCGCCAGCGAAGCTAGCCAGCTGTTGTAAATCATTCCGGTAGGCATCCAGCGTATTACCGGAAAATCCTTTCTCCACGGTCAGATAATTCAGAAAACTGTTGATTTCTTCTTTCACCACGCCTCCTCTAAACTGGTGTTGCACATATATTTTAACATAACGTTAGATATTTTAACATAAAAAAATAATATGTCAAATTAGAGGGATATTAATAATCATTTACCATTAATACTTGTGCTTTGTCTACCGTAGGGGCTGTGCTAAAATATTCTTGGGGGAACTGGACTTGGCGAGCGTACTGATTGAGGAACAATTAAACCGGTTGCCAGATAGCCCCGGCGTGTATCTGCTGCGGGATGCGGAGGGAGTAATCCTTTATGTCGGCAAGGCAGCCAATCTCCATCATCGGGTCAGGTCGTATTTCGGTGCCGGCCAGAAGCTGTCACCCAAGCTGTTGAAAATGGTCTCCCGGGTGGCTGACATTGACTTCTACGTGACATCCTCCGAACAGGAGGCGTTGATTCTGGAGCTCAACCTCATTAAACGTCACCATCCCCGCTACAATGTCCGGCTGAAGGATGATAAGACATTTCCCTACCTCAAGATAAATCTCAGGGAAGAATGGCCCAGGGTTCATATAACGCGAAGGCTGGAGCAGGATGGTTCGCGTTATTTTGGACCTTTTGCCAGCGCCAAGTCGGTGCGCCAGACGCTGAAAGTGATTAAAGGTATCTTTCCCTTCCGCTACTGCACCAGGACGATTACCGGTACCGATTCGCGGGCGTGCCTGGAGTACCACATGGGACGATGTCTCGGGCCATGTATCGGAGTGGTGAGCCGGGAGGAATACGCCGAGGTCATTAAAGAGGTCGTTATGTTCCTGGAAGGGAAGCGGGACAGGGTTGTCAGGAACCTCAAGAACAAGATGAGCCGGGCGGCGGAAGCGCTGGAGTTTGAGAAGGCGACGCTGTATCGTGACCAGATTCAGGCGATAGACAAGGTGATGGAGGGGCAGAGAATCGCCGCCGCAGTCAGCGGCGAGCAGGACGTCGTCGCTTTTTCTCAGGACGGAGACCAGGCATATGTTCAGGTCTTCTTCATCCGCAACGACAAGCTAATCGGTCGCGAGAGCTTTGTGATGCAGGGCACGCAGCACGAAGAGTCGCCACAGATTATGACCGGCTTCATCAAACAGTTTTACAGTTCCAGCCCGAATATACCGCCCAGGTTGCTACTTCAGCATCCGGTTGAAGATATGGTGGTGCTCAAAGACTGGCTGCAGGGCAAGCGGGGTGGAAGGATTGACATCCAGGTACCGCGCCGTGGCAGCAGGAAACAGCTTGTGGACATCGTTGCCGAGAATGCCAGACAGGGACTGGAACAGCTAAAAATCAGGCAAATAGCCACACCCAAAGAGCTGGAGGCGGCCATCGACGAGATAGAAAAAGAACTGAAACTGCCCACCCCGCCGCTGCGCATGGAAGCCTATGACATCTCCGATATTCAGGGGAAGGCGGCGGTGGGCAGCATGGTGGTCTTTGAGAAGGGTAAATCGAAGCCGGCCCACTACCGGCGCTTCCGGATAAAAACTGTGTCGGGTGCCGATGATTACGCCATGCTTCGGGAGGTTCTGCGGCGAAGGTTCAAACATATTGGTGGGGAAACTTCTCTGCCCGACGCCTGGGCCATCGTTCCCGACCTCGTCCTTATCGATGGCGGCAAGGGCCAGCTCAATGCGGCACTATCGGCGATGGGTGAACTGGGGGTGACGTCGGTGCCGGTGGCCAGCCTGGCCAAGGAAAATGAAGAGATATTTGTACCGAAGCGGTTCAAGCCGATTGTGCTCCCGCGCAGTTCCCCGGGGCTAAGACTGTTGCAGCGACTTCGTGATGAGGCACATCGGTTTGCCCTGGGGTATTATCATAAGGTGCACCATCGGGAATCATTTACCTCGGCATTTGATGGCATACCCGGCATCGGCCCCAAACGCAAGCGTGCCCTGCTGAAGAAGTTCGGCTCGGTTCAGGCCGTCAGGGAGGCATCGCTTGAGGAAATGGCGGCCGCCGGTGGTATGACGGAAAAACTGGCCAGAAAGGTAAAGGAGTCGCTGTAAAATGCCGGCCAACCTGCCACCGCAGTATTTTGAAGCCGAGAAAAATTTCAGGGCGGCGAAGACCCCGGCCGAAAAAATCGCAGCGTTGGAAGAGATGCTGGCGATTATGCCCAAGCACAAGGGCACGGACCACCTCCGCGCCGAGCTGAGAAGCCGAATCGCCAAGCTGACGCAGCTGGCAGGGAAGAAGAGCGGTGCCCAGCGCATGTCCATGGCGATTGAAAAAGAAGGCGCTGCCCAGGTGGCTGTAGTCGGGCTGCCCAATGCGGGCAAATCACAGCTGGTGGCCAGCGTAACCAATGCCATGCCGGCCGTGGCCGACTATCCTTTCACCACCTACGCCGCCAGCCCCGGCATGATGCCCTATGAGAATATACAGATTCAGCTCATTGATACCCCGCCCCTCGTGCCACAGATGATTGAATGGTGGCTGCCGCCCATACTGCGGCAGGCAGACGCCCTGCTGATTGTGGTTGACCTGAATGAAGCGCCAGTGGAGCAGATGGAATCGATAATCGAGCAGTTACGGCAGATGAGAATCAGCATCGGTCCGTACGAAGCTGATGAGGAAATCCTGAGCCGGCAGAGGGTTCTGGTTGCCGGCAACAAGGCGGACATTCCCGGCACCGACGCTGGTTTTGCTGCTATACAGACCGGATATGGTGAAAAACTTTCCCTTGCTTATATCTCGGCCAGGAACGGGGTCGGCCTGGAAGAGATGAAGCGGAAGGTCTTCCAGGTGCTCGGGATTATCCGCGTGTACACCAAAACACCGGGCCAGAAGCCGGATATGAATGACCCGATAATTCTGGGGAGGGGAAGCACGCTGGCAGACGCGGCCGAGGCGGTGCATAAGGACTTCCGCGCCAGGCTCAAATTCGCCCGGCTGTGGGGGTCCGGGAAGCACGATGGCACCATGGTCAAGCACGACCATATCCTGCAGGACGGTGATATCATCGAGCTGCATATGTAGGATAAAAAATATTATGGGGGATTGAAATGCCAATACGCCCGGGCTGGTATGACCGATACTGGCGCAATCTGGATAAGGATACTGAGGCCAGAATGCGCACCACATGTCCACGCTGTGGCAGCTCAAAAACATACTATAACGAGCAGTTCAGGACCTGGCGATGTGGTAAATGCGAGCACATATTTGTGATTAAGGGATTGGAGGCCAGAAATCCCTGGTGGAAGCGCCTGTTCACCTTCTGGAAGGAGTAATTTATCAACTCTGTAATAACTCTGTAATAACAGATGCTTCAACAGGAACATTGTTCGTCTTGACATAAGCGGAGCATTGGTGGAAAATAACCTATATGGAAATTGGTAAAGGGAATTCACAGGAAAACCCCGGGCCTCCTGATGCGGTGCACGGCGGAGGTGATAAGTTGGAAGCGGATAAGCACTCCGAGCGTAAAAACAAAGAGAGGGAACGGCTTGCCATTCAGAGGGCGAAAGATAGAGCTCGCACCGCCAGGTGGGACCTGAATATCGCCATTTTTCTCTTTGTGGTTTTAATCATTGTTATTATACTGCTCTTTCAGGGATTCGCCCTTGAAATCGTGGCGCCGGTGGCTATTATCGGACTGGGCATGGTCTGGCTCACTGGCTGGAGGCAGGGGAGGCAACTATTTGAGCGTTTCTGTGAGGAAGAGCTGTCCAAGCTGGAATATGAGCGTGGCCTGAAGGTTGAAGAAACGATAGAGGAAGCGGTACGCAAAGCCATCCGCGACCGCCTGCGATAATACTGGAAATAGACCCGCATCTGTTCACCCGGATAAGTCCTCGTTTTAAGCGCATCTCTTTTCTAAGGAAGGAGCGCGATGGAAGTACTGAACAGTATCCCGATTGAACTGGGCCTTGAGGCCGTTATAAAGCGGATGCGCCTCCGCAAAAGAAGCGATAATATCCTGGGACACATACGGGAAATGCTGGATATCGCCCGCCCTATCGCCAAGCCCAAGGCAGTCTTCGATGTTGCTTATATTGAGAATAAAAATGGCGACTCAATGGAAATAGGCGGCGTCAAATTCAACAGTCGTGTTCTCAGGGTTAACCTGGACAAGGTGGAGCGTGTATTTCCTTACGTCGTTACCTGCGGTCGGGAACTGGATGAGATTGACATCCCGTCCACGGATTTCACTAAGGGATATTTTCTTGACCAGATAAAAGAGACGGCGGTAGTCCTGGCCCGACAATATGTTGAGGGCTACCTGAAGAAAAGATATGCACTGGGGCAGTTATCCCGAATGGCACCAGGTGCCGGGGCCGGGGATGATTGGCCAATAACACAGCAGAAAGAGCTATTCTCCCTCTTCGGGGGCAGAGAAAAAGTTGAAGAGCTTATCGGCGTCAGGCTCACCGATTCTTTTCTGATGGTACCCATAAAGTCGGTATCCGGAATATTCTTCCCCACTGAAATCAGATTTGAGAGCTGCCAGATATGTCCGCGGGAGCAGTGCATCGGGCGCAGGACAGCCTACGACCCGGAAGTGGTGAAGAAATACCAACCTGAAGAAGCTTAACCCGCTTTCCTCAGGCAACTTTCTCTATTTCCACCAGACAGCTATTATGGGTGAAGGCACCCCCGGGAGACGCTTTGTCCCTGGTGAGCACATTGACGCAGCCGCCGTGGTCGAGGCCGTCGCTGTCTGGCTCAAACCAGGCACCGGCGTCCAGGCTGGCAACTCCCGACATAATATGCTCGGTTACTTTAGCTGTGGTGAGAAGTTGCCCGCGGTCATTGTATATTCTTACCTTGTCGCCATCGGCGATGCCTCGTGACTGCGCGTCGTAGGGATTCAACCAGACCGCGTCATCGGCCAGCGCATCCAGGCGAGAGATACCGTGCCACTGCGAGTTAACCCTGGCCTTGGAGTGGGGGCTCACCAGTTGAACGGGATATTTGCTGGCGGTGGGGTCATCACGGCCTTCCCAGGCTGGAATATATTTGGGGATGGGAGGGAGAAGGGGGTCCTGCCTTTCCGCCAGCTGCTGGCTGTATAGCTCTAACTTGCCCGAGGGGGTGGGGAAGGGATGATGGGCTGGGTCCTCAACCTGCTCTCTGAAGGCGACCCAGGGCTGGTCCAGAGGAATGGCGTGAACTCCTTCGCGTTTGAAAACCTCGTATTCCGGGAGGTCTGGGGTGGCGGCAACGAATTCCTTGAGCCAGGCCTCATCAGGCTTATCGTTATAATCGGTTATTCCCAGTCGGGAAGCCAGTTCGGCGAAAATGGCCAGGTCCGATTTCGTCTGAGGCAATGGCTCTATGGCCTTGTCCATGTGGATGAAGTAAGGCCCTCCGGTCCAGGGTTGCCCGATATCTATACGCTCAAGGGTTGTGGTGACGGGCAGAACAATATCAGCATAGCGGGCCGTGGGAGTAAGAAAGAGTTCGTGCGCCACGATGAATTCCGGGCTTTGCAGTGCCGCTACACCCTTATTGGTATTCAAAAACTGGTTTAACATGTTGCAGCCCAGGATATAGAGCAGTTTGATATCGCTGGGATAACCGCCGGCTTTCCCCTTTAACAGGGCGTCATAAATATCGGTAACATGTACAAAATGGTCTGGACTCTTTGATGTGGGCAAAGTCTTGCCGAGGTTACCCAGGGGAATTCGACCGGTGCCACCGGCCGCATAACCGCCGGTAACCCCGATATTGCCGGTCATGGCAGCCAGAGCGCTTGCCGCCCGGTGATATTGCTCGCCGAAGGCCGTCCGTCCCGGCGCCCAGCTGGCATAAAGAGCCGCCGGTTTGATGGAGGCGTAGTCCCGGGCTAACTGCTTTATGGTTTCGGCGGGCACGCCTGTGATATCCTCAGCCCATTGGGGCGTTTTGGGCACACCGTCTTCTTCGCCCGTTATATAGTCTTTGAATTGTTCGAAGCCTATCGTACAGGTCTCGATGAAGTGATGGTCGTAGAGAGCCTCATCAATCATGACGAAGGCCATGGCCAGGAGCATGGCGGTGTCCGTTCCCGGTATTATCGGAATCCACTGTTCGGCCAGCGCTTTTGCTGAAACGGTGTATCTCGGGTCAACGCATATAATTCTGGCTCCGGCTTTCTTCGCCCGAGACAGGTGGTGGATGGTGTCGGGGCCGAAGCGGGTGACCACCGGATTCCAGCCCCACATGATTATCAATCTGGAATGGAGAAAATTATCCCGGCTGGTCCCGGTGAAGGTGGTACCGAAAGTTATCAGTGAGGAAAAACTGGCTGCTTCATTTGAGGCACTACCCCACCAGGTCGTACAACCTCCAAAGAGGGAGAAAAAGCGGCGGCCAGCTTTCCACACACCGTGAAGGGGACTCTGCGAGCCGGCAGAGTCCATGAGAAAAATGGATGTGGCCCCGTACTGGTCTTTTACTCTCCGAAGTTCGTGAGCCACCGTATCCAGTGCTTCTTCCCATGAGATTGGCTCAAATTTCCCGCTACCCCGCTCTCCCACCCGTTTCAAAGGCTGTCTGAGGCGATTTTCCGCGTAGACGATTTCCTTCTGGGCCAGACCGCGGGGACAGGCTTTCAGGCCGGGCATTGGTCCTTCCCCGGTGTCGATTCGGGTAATTACACCTTCATCGACGTGGACCTTCAGGAGGCATCGGCCACCGCAGTCATAATAACAACTGGTGGTCACCACCCTGCTTCGGGAATCTGGCCGGGCGCTTTTTGCCATGGTTACATCTTTTCTTTCCCCTTTATTTCCAGGCCGATGCTGAACCCTTTGCCCTGGAGTTTACCAATGCTATGATACTGCCGGGACGGGTCTCCCAGATAGGCCAGCGGCTTCACTTTGTCCAGGTCAATCCTGCCGTCGGTGAGACAGTCGCTGGAAACGTGGACCTCCTCAATCCGGCCGACGTAGAGCGTATGGCTACCCAGTTCCAGGGAATGCAGCACACTGCATTCAATATTAATCGGGCACTGTTCAATCATCGGCACCGTGTCCAGCTTGCCATGGAACACGGTAAACTGGCAGTCCTTAACCTTGTCTACCTTGGCGCCAGAGGCAATGCCACAGTAGTCGGCTTCTTTTACCAGGTCGGCGGAAGGAATATTGACGGAGAAAGTCCTGTTCTGCTCAATGCCTTTGTGGGTATGACGGCTGCCACGTATGGCAACGGTTACCATGGGCGGTTCGGCATTGGCGATATTACCCCACGCCACGGTCATGAAGTTTGCCCTGCCATCGACATTGGCACCGACCAGGAGTGCGGGCATCGGATAAATACTGGTTCTGGGACCCATTTGAACTTTGGCCATGTATGTACCCCCTTAAAATGATATTCGCTAGGTTTTGCCGGATAGGCTGCGATTTGCAACCGACGACCCTATTCGGTTAGAATATATATTGGAAGGCGTTTTAGCGCCTTTCTTTCTGTTAAATGGAAAATCTCAAGCGCCTTCATTATACCATACGCTCGCGCGGTGAACATTCGGCCTGTGCCATGTTCTTTAATTTTTATTCATTGCCGTTTTATAAGGATTTTGTAAGCTTTTGACAATAGTTATTTAGCGTTTCTTCAACCTTTTCGTTATAAGATTTTAGAAGCGACTTTAATCAAACGGATGGGTGGAGACAGGAGTGATGGATGACAAATCGTAATCTAACTGAAAAGGAATGCCCCGGTCTTGATGGCGTTAGCCTGCGTCCGGAAAATGTTAAAGTGGGGCAACTTGATATCCACTATCTAACGGGCGGTGAGGGCGAACCCTTGGTGGTGATTCATGGTGGTGGTGACAGTGGCCGTGCCTGGCTGGAAAATGCCGCCGAGCTCTCCAAGAATTACCAGGTCTATTTGCCCGACCTCCCCGGTTTTGGTCACAGCAAAGCGATTGACGAGGACTTCGAACTGTCTTCATACGTCACATTTGTCGAGGACTTCTCCTGCAGTCTGGGGCTGGGGCACTTCCACCTCATCGGGCATTCGCTTGGCGGTGGCATCGCCCTGAACTATGCGCTCAAATTCCCGCATAAAATCAAGCGGCTGGTCTTGATAAGCAGCCTCTGCCTCGGCAGAGAAATTGCGCTCTGGTCCCGAATTCTGTCCCTGCCCATTTTCTATCGCATTGCGAAAAAGACCATAGTCTCTATATTCCTGGCAATAGGGTGGCTGGTCAAGAAAATAAATTATCCGCTGGAAAAGGTAACCCCGCCCTCTCTCTTTAGAATGAGCATAGGGAAAAGTATAATGACCATAAAGGGGCAGACCACGGTCCTGGCGAATCGACTTTCCGAGTTACTGATGCCAACGCTGCTCGTCTGGGGCGACAAGGACCCCATTGTCCCGGTTCGCCATGCCATACTCGCTGCCGAGCGGATTCCCAACTGTCAGGTGCGCGTTTTTCAGGATTCCGGCCACAGCGTCTACCGGCATCGAATTCGTGAATTTTCCGACCTTATGGTGCGGTTTCTGGGTTAGAGGAGCGCTTTCAGCGCTGCCGCCAGCCCGCTATGGTCAACGTCTAGGGTAACGTAATCGGCGACTGCTTTCACCTCGTCTGCCGCATTCCCCATGGCGACGGCAAGCCCGGCCGTGGTCAGCAGTGAGACATCATTGGTACCATCCCCCACGGCGATAACCTCGCTGAGTGGCACTTCCAGGTGGGCGGCCAGCTTCTCCAGTGCTTTCCCCTTGGAGACACCGGGCGCCAGAATGTTGATGAACTCGATATCGGGATAAACAGGCGTTCTTGCCCGCGAAAGGTGGAGACGCTGGTCCAGCTGACTGCAGAAACTCACAGCCTTGGCCGTCTCCTCGGGGCTGGTGGGCACCACACCCGCCTTGAGGACTCTTTCCTGCTCCCAGACCTGACGGAAGTCGACCATGGTCGGGTAAACGCCAAAGAAATCGCGGTGGGCGTTGGTCGACCATGTCTCGCGCTCCACAAAGTAGTGCGTCACGGTGAAAAGCTCAAGGTCGACGCAGCACTGGTGCGCCACATCAATCATCTGTTTTACCAGTTCTTCACCGATGGGGCTCACGTATATCTCTTCGCTGGAACCGGGGTGGCTTATCAGTGCGCCGTCAAATGAAATGTGGTAGCTATCCAGTGAAAGCTCATTGATGATGCTCATGGTTGCCTGCAGGCCGCGTCCTGTGGACAGGGCGACCTGTATACCCGCTTCACGGGCCCGGGACAATGCCTCCTTGTCCCTGTCTGAAATCGTGCCGTATCGATTTACCAGCGTACCATCAATGTCGACTACTAAAAGTCGGTAGGAATTATCAGTCAATCTTGTCTCCTTTAAATATTATTCAGCTTGCAGATAAGTCCGGAGGGTCCTGGCGTTATTCAGCGCGAACCCCTCCACGTCATTGTTGAAGTAAATATAAATCGTCTCCAACCTTTCGGCGAGTTTCGCCAGTTTCTTCGCCCAGTCGGCGAGTTCCTCATCGGAGTAATTGCTGGAGTACAGCGCATCGCTGCCATGGAATCTGACGTAGGCGAAGTCGGCGGTGGCCGCCACCGGGCAGGTGCGCTTGGGCATATCAAAGACGCAGAGCCCGACGTTGTACCGGCGCAGGATTTGGAAGACCTCATCATCGAGCCACGATTCGTGCCGGAACTCGAAAACGTGGCGCAGGCCACGCGGCAGTTGAGCCAGAAATGACTCCAGCACTTCGTCATTGCGGTGCATGTTGGGCGGCAGCTGATAGAGAAGGGGGCCCAGTTTTTCTCCCAGAATTTTTATCCTTTTCAAAAAATTATCCAGCGGCTCCTCGATGTCCTTGAGGCGTTTGATATGGGTGATGAACCGGCTCACCTTGACGGCGAAGGTGAAACCAGGGGGTGACGACTTGTACCAGTTGGCGACGGCATTTTCCGAAGGCAGCCGGTAAAAAGTGACGTTGAGTTCAACGGTATGGAAATGGCGGGCATAGAATTCCAGCCAGTCCGCTTTGGCCAGTTTCGGTGGATAGAAGATATCCCGCCAGTCTTCGTAGTGCCAGCCCGAGGTGCCGATAATGTAGTCGGTTGCCATGATGTCCAATACTCGATTTAATTCTAGCACCTCGTCAAATAGACTTCCACGCCGCTTTAATGGTATCTTGTATAGGAAAGCTGCCTGCCATCTGACGCGCAGCAAAACCCGTAAAATCATCACCAACCGCAGGAGAAGGTATGGATTCCACCGAAACGAAAACGCTGGTTCAATGTGACTTTGACAACACCATCGCCGAGTTTGATGTGAGCTTCATGCTCCTCGATGCCTTTGCCGATGGCGACTGGCGGCAGATTTTGCAGGAATACCGCGAGCATAAGATACCGGTCGGCATCTTCAGCCAGAGGACTTTTGCCATGATTAAAGTCGATGAGGCGACCATGCTCGACTATCTCTTTTCTGAAAACAGGGTGAAAATCCGCCCCGGATTTAAAGAGTTACTGGACTTATGTTCGGCCAGCGGTTTTGGATTTGTCATCGTCAGCAACGGGCTGAAGTTTTACATCGATGCTATCCTGAAAAATATCGGCGTAACGGGTATCGAGGCATTCGCCGCGCATACCGAGTTCAACCCGGATGGGCTCAATATTACCTATGTCAATCCCGATGGCCATCAGATAGTGGACAATTTTAAAAAGTCATACGTTGAACTTCATCTGAGTCAGGGCTGCCGCGTGGCCTACATCGGCGACGGGTATTCGGATATAGACCCGGCCAGTCTGGCCGACTATATATTTGCCCGCGACGACCTGCTCAATCACTGCCTGAAGCAAAACCTGAAGTGTACGCCCTTCAACGACCTCAATGACGTGGTCAGGGGGCTGGAGAGCATAGTATAACTCCGCTCTACACGGCTGGGCGTGTGGGGTGTGGTTACGACAATGGGGGGGTTATTACGCTGAAAAAAGCAATTGCTTATCTCTTACTCAGACCACATAAAAGCTCGAATCCTCTCACATAGGTCATCTGCCCTTTTCTCATTATTTACTACTATTTTCAAGTCTTTCTTCCTTCCCGATATTCCGAGTGATACCCGCCATAGTTTAATAGTTATGCCCGCTCCTTCTGCTGATTTTTCTTCATACACTCCAACGGTTAGTATCTGTTTCTTTAGAAATGTCCTATTTCTATATATGAAAGGACCAACACCCATTCTTATGGTCATATTTCCGAAAGTATGGTCAAAAATAAACTGGGAAGTATAGCCAAGAAAATAGATACATATAAATGTTAAAGGGAGTCCTACACATAGAAATAAAACAAGCGATGTTGTGTCCTCCCTTATATATTGTGCCAGAGCGTATGACAAAGCCCCGAACCCAACAGAACCAATTCCTCCAAATACACGCACCCATGTAGGTAAATGCACGACTACTCGATTATCGATACCTTTGGCAAGGGTCATTCGCCTATCCACAACTTGTTTCTAAAGATAAAAGGGTGCCAGCAACCGCATTATACTCAGCGGTCACTGACTCCCCTTTTCATAATCCAACCTTAATCCGATATGCTATTTTGAAGGTGTTCTACATCAAGCAATAGCTATTATAATCCTATTTGGTGGGATGTCAATACCTAGAGAATCGAGGACTAGTTTGGGTGTGTGGAATGTGGTTAGGATATAGCAGGTGCTTTTTGGCTTATTTCCTTTCACTTATACGGTTAAGCCGCCGCAGCGCCTCGTTCTTCTCGCTCAGTCCCAATCTGGCTTTCTTGATTGCGGTTGAGAGCAGCTCGATGCTCTGGTCGTAGGTCTTGCGATCCACGGGGTAGGGGATGCCGTCCTTGCCGCCGTGGGCGAAGGTGTAGCGGGCGGGGTCGCGGTAGCTGGGGGCAACTCCGTGGACAAGCTCGGAGATAAGGCTCAACGCCCGCAATGTCTTGGCACCGACGCCTGATAGACCGAGCAGCCGCTCAAAATCCTCCGGCTGGCGCTCGTAGGTGCTCAGCAGAATCCGGCTCAGGCTGTCGGGATGAAGGTCGTTTACCTGGAGCTGGTGGCGGGCGGGGAGGCTTAATGTCTTCAGCTTCTTCAGTTCCGCCAATGTCTTTTCCGGTTTTTCCTCGGTGGCGATGTCGGTGATAGTACTGCGTGCCGGGTCGCTCTCGCTGGCCACGAGGTTGAGTGCCTGGGACCTCATCTCGGAAAGCACCGCCGAGTGCGGCTCATTAACGAAGCTTTCGACCGCTTCACCCAGCCAGTGGTAGCGGCGGGCGTAGCGATTGACCTCATTCATACCCTGCTGTACAACCGCCCAGTGGCCGTTGCCGGTGAAGAAGAACGTGTGATGGTAGAGCTGGTAGCCGTCCTGCACGGCGGCGCTGTCCACCTTGGCCGACATGCGGCTGGCGTAGACCAGCGGCACCGGGTCCAGGGAAAGGCGGTCGCCCCACCTCTCGATTTCGCTGGGGGTCTGGCGGGAGGTCTTACCCTTGCCACCGGCGACGTACAGCCCGATGTCCCGCTCCATGCCCTTCACCGCTTCCTTGAGCGCACCGCAGAGCGTGGTGGTAACCCCGCTGCTGTGCCAGTCAAAGCCCAGCACGCAGCCCAGTGACGGGAACCAGTAGGGGTGGGAGAGCCGGCGCAGCATTTCTTCCGGCCCGAAGTCAGCCACGATGGCCAGTGTGATTTCCCGCGCCAGTTTTGTCATGCGCTGGAAAAGCCAGGGTGGCGCTTTGCCATAATGGAGGGGGAGGTGGGCAATGCCGGTACGGGTGGGGACGGTCATGGTAGGTCCGCTTCCTCGCTAATAACCGCAGGTATTGCAGCTGCTCGCACCGCAGCTGGCGCAGGAACTTCCGGTGCCGGAAATTCGAGACGTCTCACCGCTGCTGTCCCGAGACAGGGCAACGCAGGCCGACATGATTCGCCGGGCCTGATTATGACAACGAGGGCAGGAAGCATCCTGGTTCGCCTCGCTGAGCGGCCGCATCAATTCAAAAGTGAGCTCACAATCGGAGCAGGTATATTCATAAATGGGCATTTTTATACTCCCATATTAATTCTACGTCTTCTATCATCTATGGGTCAATTCAGTCCGGAGAAATGGGGTATTTTCCATACTCCTTGGCCGCTTCGTACATGGCGAGGATGTTCTCCACCGGCACGTCCGGCTGGATGTTGTGTACCGCTCCCACAATATAGCCGCCACCGGGAGCGAGGTCACCGATGCACCGCCTGACCTCCGCTTTTACGTCGTCGGTGGCCCCTTTGGGCAACACTGTCTGGGTATCGATGCCACCCCAGAAGCTCAGCCGGTCGCCGAACTCGGCGGCCAGTTTGCTGGAGTCCATATCTCTGGCGGCTACCTGTACCGGGTTAAGGGCATCAACGCCAAGCTCAATCAGGTCCGGTATGAGCTTATAGATGGAACCGCAGGAATGCAGATGAATGAAAGCGGAAGTGTGCTTCTTCACCATATCAAAGTATTTTTTGTGGCGGGGTTTGAAAAGCTCCCGGTAAAGCTCGGGAGAGACGATAAGCCCATTCTGGAATCCCAGGTCTTCGCTGAAAGCCACCACATCGGCCAAATCGCCACCTGCTTTAAGGATTTCCGCAGCCACGGCGGTATTATGTTCCAAGGCGGCATCAAACAGTGCCCCGGCCAGTTTCTTATCCACGGCCAGGTCAATGAACCAGTCTTCAAAGCCGCGCACGAACTGGGTGGTGTGCACGAATGGCACCGGAAGCCGGAGCACGATGGCATAATCAGTATTATCCCGTAAGTATAAAAGTCGCTCCCGCAGTCCCCGGGTGTATCCGGGGTCGGTGGGGTCAGGCCAGGGAAAGTTGACGATATCCTGAATGGTTATGGGTCCAGCGAGGGGACATTTTACCAGGTCATAGTAGAATGAACTGGGTGGCTTGCGGCGTACCACCCCATATTCATCCTGGTAGCCGTCGGCCCCGACAGGGATAACTGGCTTGCTATCCGGCCCTCCGGGAAGCGCGGCACGCAAGTCTATGTCCAGCGCCTGGAGGATGGGTTCGTGGATGGCTGCGGTCTGCATCATTTTATTAATGATGGTGTCCTCGGCCTCTACGCCAAAATGGGCTTTCAGTTTTTGATATGTCGCGATATGGGTACTGGTACAGATGGTACTGCCGAGGTCAATGGGAACACGGTCTGGCTCCTGGTGGCTCAGTGCCCTGATAACTCTTTCGCGGTGACTTAAAGGCATATCATCACCTCCCGTGCCGAGTATATAATAATTGGAGATAAAAAGTATATCGCTGTTTTGACCGCTCAGCCGCGCAGTAGTATACTGGCGATAACATGAAATCGCCCTGGAGGCATGGATGAATATCGAGGATTTGGCCGAAAAGTTAACCTCGTGGATAAGGGATGAAGTAACGGCAAGAGGTTGCCTGGGGGTGGTGATTGGAATGAGCGGCGGCGTTGATTCCTCGGTGGTGGCGGTATTGTGCAAGCGGGCATTTCCGGAGAATACAATGGGCGTGATGATGCCCTGCCACAGTAACCCCGACGACAAAGCGCACGCCCAGACAGTAGCTGACAAATTCGATATTCCCACAGTAGAGGTGGTTCTTGATTCTATTTATGAGGCTTTCCTCAAGAAACTGCCCGAATTCAAGGATAATCCAGAGCTTAAACACCTGGCACGGGCCAACCTGAAACCCAGGCTGAGGATGATTACGCTTTACTATATCGCCAACCAGCTCAAATATATGGTGGTTGGTTCGGGCAACCGGAGCGAAGCCACCATTGGCTACTTTACCAAGTACGGAGATGGCGGGGTGGACATCATGCCGCTGGGCAATCTGGTCAAATCGCAGGTGAGAGAGCTGGCACGCTTCCTCGGCATCCCCGCGCCCATTATTGACAAACCACCCTCGGCGGGACTGTGGGAGGGGCAGACCGATGAATCCGAGATGGGGATAAGCTACGAGGCGCTTGATAGATTTATCCTCACCGGTGAAGCGTCGGACAAGGTGCGGAAAAAGATCGAAACTATGATGAATAGCAGCGCCCACAAGCGCTCACTGCCGCCGATTCCGGAGTTTTAAACAATAATATTTTATTATATTTCACAGCCCAGAGAGATAAATTTTCCCCTTGTTTTACCCCCCATTGTCTGCTATTATGTTAAAAAGGCAGATGATTACCGAAAGAGAGAAGGCTTTAGAGCTGGCGATTGGCCAGATTGAAAAAAGGTTCGGCAAAGGCTCCATCATGAAGCTGGGGAAGTCTGCAGCAGTGACTCCCGTGGAAGCTATCCCCAGCGGCTCGCTGGCTCTGGACCTGGCCTTGGGTATTGGCGGTATTCCCAAAGGTCGGGTCACGGAGATATTTGGTCCGGAGGCATCCGGGAAGACTACCCTGGCCCAGCATATCATTGCGGAATCACAGAAACGTGGCGGTATGGCTGCCTATATTGATGTTGAACATGCGTTAGACCCACCCTATGCGGCAAAT
>SDBT01002012.1_pt1 | contig 36436 bp, 29 predicted proteins | sample 2277101 | NCBI WGS metagenome assembly SDBT01 (sample SAMN10404973, study PRJNA504765) | marine sediment metagenome | isolation source: marine sediment core GS10_PC15, 103 cmbsf | place: Arctic Ocean: Southern Knipovich Ridge | collected 2010 | reverse complement strand
TGACTGCGTGTATGCCAACGCCGCCGGAACATGCAACGCGGGCACTTGCGAGATGGGCGACTGCGAGGCTGGCTTCGCGAACTGCAACAACGACGACTCCGACGGCTGCGAGATCCCGCTAGGCACCGTCGACGACTGCGGGGCCTGCGGCGATGACTGCGTGTATGCCAACGCCGCCGGAGCATGCAACGCTGGCACTTGCGAGATGGGCGCCTGCGAGGCCGGCTTCGCGAACTGCAACGACGACGACTCCGACGGCTGCGAGATCGCTACCGACAGCGATCCGGCGAACTGCGGAGACTGCGACGTGGCCTGCGACGTGGCCGGAGGTGAGGCGTGCCTGGCCGGGTCGTGCGTGCTGGACTGCGGAGCCCTGACCAACTGCAACGGAAGCTGCGTGGACACGACCAGCGACTCCGACAACTGCGGCGGCTGCGGAGATGCCTGCATGACCACGACGAGGATTTGCGAGGCATCCCAGTGTCTCACCGGCGGATTCTGCATCCATGTCGGAGAGATGGATGCCGGCGGACGGTACGAAGACGGCCCGGCATACGTCACCGTTTGCGATGTCTGTGCGCTGGGTGACTTCTCCCTCTGCCCCAGGTACTACCTGTGTGACTATTTTCCTCCCTCCTGTGGCGGCTGCATCACGGGGCTGCCGGACGGCACCTACGAGATAGCGGCCTTCATCGACTCCGGCGCCGATTCGGATCCCGCCGACCCACTGCCGGATTCGGGAGACGGACTTCCCAGTGACGGGGCCGGCAATCCCGTGGGCTGCGCCACGGATACCATATCGGGTGGCGCTGTTATCGGCCCCGTAAACATCTTTGTCCGCTATGTGATCCCGTAGGTCTATCGGGCGCGGATTCAGGTATCGTCGAACACGTCGGCCATCACCGCGGCATGGCATAGGGATTGGATCAGTGGGACTCGATTTCCTCCACGTTCAGTCCCATCTCCCGCGCGGCCTTGCATTGGCGGCGATCGGCCGAGACGAATAGGTCGGATGACGACTCGAGCGCAGCGGCCACGTGGAGCGCGTCCAGGGTGCGGAGGGGAGCTTTTTGGAGGGCTGCGATCGTTTTCTCGAGCACGGCCTCGGTTAGCGGCACGATGGTGGCCTGGACCAGGTCGGCGGCGATGTCCTTCTTCATCGTTCGATACTGCTCGTCGGAGAGCTTGTGCTCGCGCCGGAGTCGGTTGAAGGTCGAGATCAGCTCCGGGGCACAGATCACGCTCAGGATCACTTCCCGTGCCTCACGGCAGCGTTCGAGCACGGTTTCGGTCCCGGGCTCGGCGATGTATCGCTTGGCCAGGGCGGAAGTGTCGAAGAACAGACGCATCAGCGTTCCGACTCCCGCTCGGCCAGGATCGCCTTGCTCACTGAAACTCCATCGAGTTCCAGAGGCCTGGCGATCTTCCAGCGGTCCATGGCTTGGTGGCGGATCGGCGAGAGAATGGCCACGGGCTTGCCGTGGCGGTAGATCTCGATCGCCTCTCCTTGTTCGACCAGGTCGAAGAACCGCTTGGCGTTGTTCCTCAACTCCGAAAACGTCGCTGTGACCATCGTCTCCTCCAGATATTGATGACATTGTATTGTACATAATATTGACATGTCAACATGAAAATCCGGCCCGGTGTCCCCAAGAGAACATCTACTCAGCGGATAGCTCAGATCACCTGCACCAGGACCGCCATCTGGGCGTGGAGGCGGTTCTCGGCCTGGTCGAAGACCACCGATTGCGGCCCGTCGATGACATCGTCGGTGATCTCCTCGCCCCGGTGGGCGGGCAGGCAGTGCAGCACGATGGCATCCGGATTTGCCCTGGCCAGGGCCGCGGCGTTGAGCTGGTACGGCTTCATGGCCCTGACCCGCTCGGTCTTCTCGTCCTCCTGGCCCATGCTGGCCCACACGTCGGCGTAGACAGCGTCCGCGTCCTCCAGGGCCTCTGCCAGGTCGTGGGTGACCTGCAGCTCTGCGCCGGTGGACTCGGCGTCGGCGCGGGCCTCGGCCAGCACCCGCTCGTGAGGCTCGAAGCCTTCGGGCACGGCCAGGCTCAGGTGCATGCCCACCTTGGCGCAGCCATACAGCAGGCTGTTGGCCACGTTGTTGCCGTCGCCTAAAAAGGCCGTCTTGCGGCCGGCAAGACGGCCCTTCTTCTCCCGCACGGTCATCAGGTCGGCCAGGATCTGGCAGGGGTGCAGCCGGTCGGTCAGCCCGTTTATGACCGGCACCGAGGCCGCCTCGGCCAGCTCGACCACGATGTCGTGGCCGAAGGTGCGGGCCATGATGGCGTCGGCGTAACGCGAGACGGTCCGGGCGATGTCGGCTGTGGACTCGCGCTTGCCGAGCTGGATGTCCGCCGGGCCCAGGTAGACGGCGTGACCGCCGTAGCGGTTCATGCCCGCCTCGAACGAGACCCGGGTGCGCAGGCTCGGTTTTTCGAAGATCATTACGAGCGTCTTGCCTGAAAGCGGCAGGTAATTCTGGTTCCGCTCGTACATGCGCTTGAGCTCGTCGGCGGTGTCGAGGATCTGGAAGAGTTCCTCGGAGCTCAGGTCGTGCAGCGAGACCAGGTCTTTTCCCTTCAGCGATACGGTCATGGCGTCCTTCCGCCCTCTCAGCCGAGCTTCTTGCGGATCAGGTCGGCCAGGGTGGGCTCGTCGGTGTCGGCCAGGCTGTAGAATACCCTCATGGAGGGCTTGCCCAGGTCGATCACCCGGGTCAGGTCGATGGGAGTGCCCAGCAGGATCAGGTCGCAGTCGGTGGCGTCGATGGTGGCCTTCAGGTCCGCAAGCTGCTCGTCGCTGTAGCCCATGGCCGGCAGCAGGGAACTCATGTGGGTGTACTTCTCGAAGGTCTTGGCGATGGTGCCGACGGCGTTCGGCCTGGGGTCGACCACAGCGGCTGCGCCGAACTGGCGGGCGGCCAGCACGCCGGCGCCGTAGGCCATCTCGCCGTGGGTCAGGGTCGGGCCGTCCTCGATCACCAGCACGCGCTTGCCGCGGATCTCGTCAGGCCGCTCGACCTCGATGGGCGAGGTGCAGCGCACCACCGCAGCCCCGGGGTTGGTGGCGGCCACGTTCCTCTCGACCACCTCGATGTCCTGCGGCCGGGCGGAGTTTAGCTTGTTGATGACCACCACGTCGGCCATCCTCAGGTTGGCCTCACCCGGGTGGTAGGTCAGCTCGTGCCCGGGCCGGTGGGGATCGACCAGCACGATGTGGAGGTCGGTCTTGTAGAACGGCAGGTCGTTGTTGCCGCCGTCCCAGACGATCACGTCGGCCTCCTGCTCGGCCTTGCGCAGGATCTTCTCGTAGTCCACGCCCGCGTAGACCACCACGCCCTTCTCGATGTGGGGCTCGTACTCCTCGCGCTCCTCGATCGTGCAGTCGTGCCTGTCCAGATCGGACAGCTTGGCGAAGCGCTGGCAGACCTGCCTGGTCAGGTCGCCGTAGGGCATGGGGTGGCGGACGGCGACTACCTTCTTGCCCATTTCCTTGAGCGTCCGGATCGCGTAGCGAGTGGTCTGGCTCTTGCCCGCCCCGGTGCGCACGGCGCAGATGGACAGAACGGGTCTCTTGGACTCAATACAGGTGGAGTTGGGCCCCAGCAGCCTGAAGTCGGCCCCGGCGGCCAGCGCCCGCGAGGCCTTGTGCATCAGGTCCTGGTGGCTGATGTCGCTGTATGAGAACGTCACCTCGTCGATCCCGTGTTCGCGGATCAGTTCCTCTAGGCGCTCTTCATCCTCGATCGGAATGCCGTCGGGGTAGAGCTTTCCGGCCAGTTCGGGGGGGTAGACCCGGCCCTCGATGTCCGGGATCTGGGCGGCGGTGAAAACGACCACCCGGTAGCGGTCGTCGTCCCGGTAGAAGGTGTTGAAGTTGTGGAAATCCCTGCCAGCGGCGCCCATGATGACGACTCTGATGGGCCTCATGACACCTCCGAAGGATCGCAAGGGTTTTTTGGCTACCCCGGGGCAGCATCACCGTCTAGCCGATGGGTGCTCGCATGTCAAGGGTGGACGGGCCACTAGTCGTCGTCCTCTCCGTCCGCGTCGGGTTCGTCGTCGTAGTCGGGCTCGTAGTCGTAATCTGGTTCGTCGTCGTAGTCGGGCTCGTAGTCGTAATCTGGTTCGTCGTCGTAGTCGGGCTCGTAGTCGTAGTCGGGCTCGTCGTCCGAGCCGTCGGAGGCATCGGGCTCTTCGGTGCCGCCGTCTGCATCCGGCTGGATTTCCGACTCGACGCAGGTGTCTCCCTGGCAGGATCGATCCAACGGGCAGTCCCGGCTGACGTAGCAGCCGCAGCTTCCGTCGATACATGACGTGCCGACCTCGTTCGTCGAGCAGTCGTCGCAGGTGTCCCCGCAGTGCTCGTCGCTCCTGCAGGGTGCGCAGGTGCCGATTGCGCTCTGTCGCAGGTCGCACCAGTATCCCGGCCGGCACTGGGCGTCTGAGCTGCACGCGCAGGCGAGCTCGCCGTCTGGCTCGGAGCAGGTCGTGCCGTTGACGGATGTGGAGGTGCAGTCGACGCAGCCGGCGCCGCAGTGCTCATCGACGTTGCAGTCACGGCACAGGCCGGCGCTGCAGTACTGGCCGGCGGGGCACAGTGAGGCGCAGACCCCGCCGCAGCCGTCATCGACGTTGCCGCACTTCCCGGCGCAGTCGGGCTGGCAGTCGGTGCAGGTGCTGGTGCCAATGTCGCAGGAGTCGTCGTTGCCGGCGCCGCAGTTCGCGCCGGTGTTGCAGCCGCAGGCTATGCCGACGCAGGCCTTGTTTGTGCCCTGGCTCCGGCAGTCCAGGCAGAGCTCGCCGCAGCGGGCGTCGGAGTCGCAGGGCTTGCACTCCTGTACGGCGCACCAAAGGCCGGCCGGACAGGGTCCGTCGCACCTTTCCCCGCAGCCGTTGTCCGCGCCGTTGCACTTGCCTTCGCAGGAGGGCAGGCAGTCGGCGCAGAGGCTGTCGACGCAGTACTCGTCCGCGGCGCAGTCGGAATCGGTCTGGCAGCCGCACGAGCCCCGAACGCACCGCGTGTTGGTCGGCCTGGCGGCGCAGTCGCGGCAGATCGGGCCGCAGTGTTCATCCGTGTCGCACGTGGTACAGACTCCCGTCCGACACCACTCTCCCTCGGGACAGGCGGTGTCGCAGTCGCCGCAGTGATTCCGGTCGTTGCGGACGTCGACCTCGCAGCCGTCCAGGACCTTCTCGTTGCAGTTGGCCCAGCCGTCGTCGCAGGTCTGGAACACGCAGAGATCCTCTGAGCAGATCCCCCCGGCGTTCGGCAGCTCGCACGGGTCGTCGTCCGGGCAGCCGGATTCGCAGCTGCCGGTCCCGTCCTTGGGCCCGCAGACCATATCGGCCAGGCAGATACAGCCCTCGCGGCAGTCTTCGTTGCTTTGGCAACCCCTGGTGCCCACATCGGGCTTGAAGGTGCAGGCCAGGACTGCGATCAGGATCGATCCCAACACGGCAGCAAGGACTTTGACGCGCACGGTTTTCGACATCGAGGAATTATGTTATCACTCCTGGATGATTCTGTCACGGTCGTTCGGCCGGCAGGCGAGGGGTGATCGGGCTTGAGGCTCACCAGCGAGCAAAAAAAATTCGTCCGGCTCAACCACGAGAAGATGGGGGTCGGGAAGATGGCCAGGCACCTCGGCGTTGAGCCCAAGGCCGTGCGCCGGGCCATGGCCGAGCTGGGCCTGGTGGCCCCTGAGCTGCTCGATCGCGAGCGGGCCGAGGCCCGCAGGCAGGCATCGGAACCCGGCCCGGCCCAACGCCTGGGCAGCGCCCTGGCGGTGTTCAAGCGCTATCAGCCGGCCTTCTGGCTGGTTGTCGGCCTGGCGCTTGCCTTTCGGATCGTCCACCTGGTCCAGGTGGCGGACAGCCCGTTGTTCGGACACCTCCACGGAGACGCGGCCGAACTCTACAAGTGGGCCGTGAGCATCGCCGGGGGCGACTGGCTGGGCAGGTCCAGGCCGGTGTTCCTCCTGGCCCCCCTGTACCCGTACTTCCTGGGGGCGATCTTTTCCGCGCTAGGGCCCTCGATCCTGGCAGCCTGCATCGTGCAGGTGCTGCTGTCGGCCCTGTCGGCCGGGCTGGTCTATCACCTGGGCAGGCAGGTGTTCGGGCCGGTGACCGGTCTGATCGCCGGGTTGCTGGCCGCGGCCTACGGGATGTTCATCTTCAACTCCGGGTTGCTGCTCGAGACCACGCTGGTCGTCTTCCTGTGCCTGCTCGCGCTGGTGACGCTGTTCTCCTGCCTGGCCAGGCCGCGCTGGTACAAGTGGATCCCGGCCGGTGTGTTTCTCGGTCTGGCGATCTGCGCCCGCCCGAGCCTGGCGCTGTTCGGCTTGCTGGCCCTGCTGGCCGTCGTGGGCTGGTCCGGCCTGCGCAACGTGCGCTCGTGGCTTCCGGCCTGTGCCCTGCTGATAGTCTCTACATCGGCCGCGATCGCGCCGGTGACCCTGCACAACCTGCTCGTGGGAAACGACGTGGTGATCCTGACCGCGAGCGCCGGGGCCGACCTGTACGCCGGCAACAGCGCACAGGCGGACGGCATCAGCGTGCGCCAGGCCTTGTACAGGGGAAGCAGGAGGGCCAAACCCTCCCAGGTGTCCCGCTACTGGATGTCGAGGACAGCCGATGACATCAAGGCCGATTTCGGCCGCTGGCTGGGACTTTTGGGGAAAAAGTTCAAGTATTACTTCAGTGCTTACGAGGTCCCGGATCTTCATGACTACTACTTCTCGCAACGATTCTCTTCCCTGTTGAGCCTGCCCCTGGTCACGTTCGGTGCGATCCTTCCGCTGGCGATCCTGGGCCTGGTGATCTCCATTCGCGGCTTTCGCAAGCGGGGTTTGCTGGTGTACTTCGTGCTGGCTCACCTGGCGGTCCTGACGGCATGCGTGGTGAACGGCCGATACCGGCTGGTAGTGGTCCCCGTGCTGCTGGTTTACGCGGCAGCCTTGCTGCGCTGGCTGTGGCAGAAGTGCGCCAGGCGCAGGTGGGTGACCCTGGGGGTCACCCTGGTCTTCGCGGCGCTGGGCTACCTGGGCGCATACCTTCCGGTCGAACAGATCAGGAGGTTGGAGGTTGATCGGAGTGCAAAGGGTGGGATACGGTCTAATCCATAACCAGTGGAGTGCCTTACAATGACCGAACGAGTGCCGATGACCCCGCAAGGGTACCGGAAGCTGCAGGGCGACCTCAAGCGTCTCAGGTCCGAGGAGCGTCCAAAGATCATCAGGGCCATCGAGGAGGCCCGGGCCCACGGCGACCTGACCGAGAACGCCGAGTACGAGGCCGCCAAGAACGCCCAGGGCCTGCTCGAAGCCCGCATGAAGGATATCGAGGACCACCTGGCACGCGCGCAGGTGATCGACCCGGAGGAACTCTCGGGCGACAGGGTGGTGTTCGGCGCCACCGTGGACCTGATGGACCTGACCCGCGCCAGGAGGGTGACCTACCAGCTGGTGGGCGAGGACGAGGCCGACCTGTCCAGGGGAAGGATCTCGATAAAATCTCCGCTGGGCCGGGCCCTGATCGGCAAGGAGAAGGGGGAGTGCTTCGTGTTTGACAGCCCCGCCGGCGAGCGGGAGCTCGAGGTGGAGGACATACGGTTCGGATGAGCACTCACCTGACCACAGCGCGTCGGCCCCGGGCATTGCGCCTGCTCGTGTTGGCCTGGCTGGCCGGGTGCTCGCCCGTGCCCGAGCTGCTGCGCAAGGGCGACGAGCTGGCCGCGGCCGGCAAGGTCGAGAAGGCCCTGGCGGTCTATGCCGAGGCCGACGGGCACGAGATCGACACCGCAGCGGCGCTGTGCAGGGCCGGCGCGCTCGAGTTGAAGCTCGGGCGGCCCGTGTCTGCGATCGAGGCGTACGAGAAGGCCCTGGAGAAGGCGCCCGACTCGGCCGGAGTCTACCTGGGAATGGCCAGGTCGTACATGGCCAAGGGGGTCGACGCGACCGCGCTGCAGGCGCTCGGGCGGGCCTGCGAGCTGGACCCGCAGAACCCGGAGCCGTACTTCGTCCGCGGGCTGATCCTCAAGCGAAAGGGCGAGCTCGGTAAGGCCATGACGATGTTCGACAACGCCATCCGGCGCAAGGCCCGGCACTCGATGGCCCACCTGCGGCGCGGCGACATCTTCTTCTCGCGGGGCGACGCAAAAAAGGCGCTTCGGGCCTACCGCCTGGCGGTCGCGTCCGACCCGAACAACGACGAGGCGGTCTTGCAGGTCGGCAGGACCTACCTGCTGGCCGGCAAGTACGACGAGGCCGTGGCCGCGCTCGAGGACGCGGTCGGAAAGAACCGCCGCAACGCCTGGGCCCATCTCTACCTGGGCGAGGCCCTGTTCCAAAAGGGCGCCTTCGAGAAGGCGGTGGTCTCGCTGGGCAACGCGCTGCGGCTGAACCATAAGCTGGGCCGGGCGTACTTGTTGCTGGGAAACATCTACGAGCGCAACCTGCTCGGCGACAAGGCCTACGACTCCTACCGGCGTGCTGTCAAGGCCGATCCCAAGCTGCTGGCAGGCTACACCAACCTGGCCAGGATGCAGCTGGATCGAAAACAGAGAAAGCGGGCCCGGCGCACGCTCGAACGAGCGCTGAGGATCGATCCCGAGTGCGGCCGTTGCCGGTTGCTGCTCGGACGCCTGTACATCGCAAGACGCCGGTTCAAGTCGGCGGTCAAGACGCTCGAGAAGCTGGTCCAGAAGGACTACCGCAACAACCCGGCGCACTTCCTCCTGGGCCAGGCCTACCTGGGACTGGGGATGATCGCCAAGGCCACGGCCGAGTACAACGTCCTGGCCATGGCAAACGACACGGAGCGGGCGAGGGCGCTTTTCGGAATGATCCAGCGCAAGACCCGCCGTTGAGATGCTGCAGACACCCATCCAGTTCATCAAGGGGGTGGGCCCCCGGCTGGCTGCGAGGTTCGCCGCCCGTGGCATCCACACGGTGGGAGACGCCCTGTTCTTCCTGCCCCGGCGGTACGAAGACCGCCGCCGGGTGGTCGCCGTGGCCGACCTGCGGCCGGGCGAGCAGGCCAGCTTCGAGGCCAGGGTCCTGGATTTCGGTTCGCGCCGGACAGGCCGGCGGCGGATGTTCGAGCTGCTGCTCGGCGACGGCAGCGGGCAGATCATCTGCCGCTGGTTCCATTTCAACGAGACGGCGTTCTGTCGGAGGTTCCAGCGCGGCGACCGGGTCCGGGTGGCCGGCAAGGTGGAGCTGTACCGCGGGGCGCGCCAGCTCGTCCATCCGGACATCGACAAGATCGACCGTGCAAACCCCGAGCAGCGACCGGGCGACGGGCACGACGACTGCGATTTCGCGGCCCTGGTGCCGGTCTATCCGGAGGTCGAGGGTATCTATCCCAGGTCGCTGCGCCGCATCATGCGGCGAGTGGTCGACGGCTACGCCCCACGGGTGACGGACACCCTGCCCGGGTCCGTGCGGGCCGATTTCCGTCTGATCCCGCTGTCGGATGCCCTGCACCAGGTTCACTTCCCTCGGCCCGACGCGGATCCGGACGAGCTGCAGCGCTTCCGCTCGCCGGGGCACCGGCGGGTGGTGTTCGAGGAGTTCTTCCTGCTGCAGCTCGGGCTGGCGTTGCGCCGGAGGATCGCCAGGCGGGCCACGGCCACGGGGTTCGCAGCCCCGGCGGACCTTGTATCCGAGGCCAGACAGCTGTTCGGGTTCGAGCTGACCGGCGCCCAGCGCAGGGTGATGGGAGAGCTGCTTCTCGATTTGGCCTCGGACCGGCCCATGAACCGCCTGCTGCAGGGCGAAGTGGGGGCCGGCAAGACCGCCGTGGCCGTGCTGGCGGCCCTGGTGGTGGCCCGCGCGGGCGCCCAGACCGCCCTGATGGCGCCGACCGAGATCCTGGCCGAGCAGCACCAGCGGGGCATCGCTTCGTTATTCAACTCGCGACCCGAGGGGCTCGAGGTGGTTTTCCTGTCCTCGGCGGTCAAGGGCAAGGCCAGGGACAGGGCTCTTGGGAGGATCGCCTCGGGCCGGGCCGGGCTGGTGGTTGGCACCCAGGCGTTGCTCGAGGAGGCGGTCGAGTTCGCCAACCTGGGCCTTGTCGTGATCGATGAGCAGCACCGCTTCGGCGTGATGCAGCGGGCCGGGCTGCGTTCCAAGGGCAGGCGGCCGCACGTTCTGGTCATGACCGCCACGCCCATCCCGCGCACCTTGTCCATGACGGTCTACGGCGACCTGGACGTGTCCATCCTGGACGAGCTGCCCCCCGGGCGGACCCCCGTCCGGACCGTGGTGCTGCGCACCGGACAGGTGGGCCGGGCATACGACCACGTGCGCCGGGAGGTCGCGCGGGGAGGCCAGAGCTTCCTGGTCTACCCTCTGGTGGAGGAATCCGAGAAGATGGACCTGCTGGACGCCACCCGGATGTTCGAGCGCCTCGGGGAGGGAGCGCTGTCCGGGTTGCGCCTGGGGTTGGTGCACGGCCGGATGGCCCCGGACGAGAAGGACCGGGTCATGCTCGCATTCGCGCACGGCGAGCTGGACGTACTGGTGGCCACCACCGTGGTCGAGGTGGGCGTGGACGTGCCCAACGCCAGCGTCATGGTGATCGAGCACGCCGAGAGGTTCGGGCTCAGCCAGCTGCACCAGCTGCGCGGCCGGGTGGGCCGCGGGCCGCGAGGGGGCACCTGCTTCCTGGTGGCCCACAGCCTGGGATCTACCGACGCGCGCGACCGGCTGCGGGTGATGGAGCGCACCAACGACGGTTTCGAGATCGCCGAGGAAGACCTGGTCATACGCGGGCCGGGCGAGTTCCTCGGCACCCGGCAGTCCGGGCTGCCGGTGTTCGCGGTCGGCGACCTGATCCGCGACGCGGAGATCCTGGCCCAGGCCCGGCGGGCGGCCTTCGGGCTGATCGAGCAAGACCCTGAGCTGACCCGGCCGGAGCACCAGGCCTTGCGGAGGGAGCTCCGGGAGCGGTGGGGGAAGAGGTTGATGCTGGCCGAGGTGGGGTAGTACCCTCACACATTAGGCCCCCTCTCCCAGGGGAAGAGGGGGGAGGAGAAGGGAGCGGAAGATGAAGTGTTACAACTGCGGGCACGAGCAGGAGTCGGGGCGGTTCTGCGACAGCTGCGGGAGGATGATCACGCGGATGATCATCGAGGATCCAGACCACCACCACGATGCCGACGGTGACGAGGTCCGGCCGGCCGAACTGCGCTGCCGCTGCGGCCACGTACAGAAGAGCGGGCGGTTCTGCGATAACTGCGGCGTGATGTTTCCCTTCTACCGGGCCCAGCCCGACGATGATGAGATCAGCCGACGCTGCCTGGCGTGCGGCACCTACTCGAAGAGACCCATCTGCCAAAACTGCGGAGTGCGCATCCCGGGATTCCCGGCCGAGGAGGAGTGAGTGGCCCGCGTCCGCTTGCCCGGCCGTCCGTCCGACCGGCACGCGGTCAAGGTCCGGCTGCGCCGGGCAGGCCTGCATACGGTCTGCGAGGAGGCCAGGTGCCCCAACATCAGCGAGTGCTTCGGGGCCCGCACGGCCACCTTCCTGATCCTGGGCGACGCCTGCACCCGCTCCTGCCGGTTCTGCGGGATAGCCCGGAACGCCTCGCCGTCCGCCCCGGACCCGGACGAGCCGCGCCGCCTGGCCGAGACGGTGCGCGAGCTCGAACTGGCCCACGCGGTGATCACCTCGGTCACTCGCGACGACCTGTCCGACGGCGGGGCCGGACACTTCGTCGCCTGCGTGGAACGGGTCCGCGAGCTCTGCCCCTCGACCACGGTCGAGTTGCTGGTGCCCGACTTTCGGGGCCGGGCCGAATCCGCCTCGGCCGTGCTGGACGCCCGGCCCGAGGTGTTCAACCACAACGTCGAGACCGTCCCGCGGCTCTATCCGCTGGTGAGACCCGAGGCCGACCTCGATCGTTCGCTCGAATTGCTCAAGCGGGCTGCCGGACGCGACCAGGGCCTGGTCAAGTCCGGTCTGATGGTCGGGCTGGGCGAGACCGACGACGAGGTCTGGCAGGTTCTCGAGCGCCTGGCCGCGGCCGGCTGCCGGGTGGTCACCATCGGCCAGTACCTGCGCCCGGCCCGCTGGAATCTTTCGGTCGAGAGACAGGTCACCCGGGAGCAGTACTCGGAGTATCGACGCGCCGGCCAACGGCTGGGAATCCGGGTCCTGGCCGGCCCGCTCGTTCGCAGCTCCTGGCACGCGCACGAGATCCTGCAATCCGCTGAAGCGGGTTGAATTCCGTCCCGGGCGCGGGTAGAATGCAATTCAGGGGTGAGGGTATGCCACAGGTACAAAGGACTATCGAGGTCGACGTTACGCCCGAGCAGTTCTACGAGGTCATCACCGATTTCGCGAGCTATCCCGAGTACATGGACAAGTTGGGGATGAAGTCCTGCCGGGTCATCAGCAAGTCGGAGACCGGAGCCGAGGTCCAGAGCAAGGTCAAGACCATGGGCCTGACCGAGCAATACACCCTGCGCTACGCGCTGGACAAACCGAAAAAGGTTTCCTGGACCCTGCTCCGCGGGAAGCTGATGAAGCAGAACACGGGCTCCTGGGAGCTTCAGGCCCTGGACGGCGGCCGGACCAGGGCGAAGTACTCCATCGAGGCGAGCTTCGGCTGGATGGTTCCCAAGTCGCTGGTCGCAAAGGGCATCGAGACCCAGCTGCCCAAGATGCTCGCCGCATTCAAGAATAGGGCCGAGTCGTTGAACGGCTGAACGGCCTGACGGGGGAGGGGGACATGACGGACCATTCATCCGAACCGGCACTGCCGGTGGGAGAGAAGATCAAGTGCCTGCGCGAGGGGACCGGTCTTTCGATCGAACAGCTCGGCGAGCGCACCGGCCTGGATGCCGTCGAGTTGCAGAGGATCGAGGAGGACATGATCTCGCCGGCCCTGGGCGTGCTGGTCAAGATCTGCGACGGGCTCGGGGTCAGGCTGGGGCACTTCTTCGACCAGGGGCCGCGGAAGTTCTACTCCCTGTTCCGCTCGGGGGACGAGAAGGCAGCCACCCGGTTCGCGGACAAGGACGGCACGGACTTCGGCTACGAGTACCACTCCCTGGGGTCGGAGAAGCGCAACCGCTTCATGGAGCCGTTCCTGATCACGATCGAACCGTCGGACCACGCCGTGGATCTCGAGGAGCTCTCCACCCATTCGGGCGAGGAGTTCGCGTACGTGCCCCACAGGGTGACGCATCAAGGAGATGCCGCCGCGCGGGTTCTGGCCGTGATGTACATGCCCCCCATTGACTGACCTCGCAATTTTTTGGAAAATTTTCCTCGAAAATAAAACTCGGGCACGGTTCTTGCGTCTTGTATATAGTTGTTATAATCTCTGTGTTACGAATCTGGGGTGCGACATGCTGGACGCGTTCATCATCGAGGAACTGAGAAGGCGCGAGCAACGCAGCCAGGAACATCGCCGGCCGCAGCTCGAGATCCACGACGAGGAGCCGTGCGAGGAGGGTGAAGGCGAGGGAGACGAGGACCAGGACCGGGGAGTTGTGATCATCGACTACGACGCTTGATAGCGCGTCATCCTTTCCAGGTAAGTGAGGTGGTTCATGACCGAGATCATCGAGGTTCGGGCGAGACAGATTCTGGATTCCCGCGGCAATCCCACGGTGGAGGCCGAGGTCGGGCTGGCCGACGGCGCCTACGGTCGCTTCTGCGTTCCATCGGGTGCCAGCACGGGCGAGCACGAGGCAATCGAGCTGCGCGACGGCGATGAGTCGCGCTTCGGGGGCAAGGGCGTGTCCAAGGCGGTCGACAACGTCAACCAGCAAATCGCCCCCGAGGTGATCGGCCTCGACGCCGCCGATCAGATCGGCCTCGACAGGCTGCTGATCGAGCTGGACGGCACGCCCAACAAGGCCAAGCTCGGCGCCAATGCCATCCTGGGCGTCTCGCTGGCCGCGGCCCGCGCAGTGGCCATGTCCATGGAGATGCCGCTCTACCGCTACATCGGCGGCGCGTACGCCCACAAGCTGCCGGTGCCCATGATGAACATCATCAACGGCGGCAAGCACGCGGCCAACAACGTGGACATCCAGGAGTTCATGGTGGCGCCCATCGGCGCGGAGACCTTCGCCGAGGCCCTGCGCATGGGCGCCGAGATCTTCCACCACCTCAAGAAGGTGCTGAACAAGATGGGCAAGAGCACCAGCGTGGGCGACGAGGGCGGCTTCGCGCCTTCGCTCGACTCCAACGAGGATGCGCTCCGTGTGATCATGGAAGCCATCGACAAGTCCGGCTACACCCCCGGCAAGGACGTCATGCTGGCCATGGATCCTGCCGCGAGCGAGTTCTACGACAAGGATGAGAAGCGCTACGTCCTCAAGGGCGACGACAAAGAGCTGACCTCGGCCGAAATGATCGACTACTGGGCCGACCTTGTGGAGCGCTACCCGATCGTGTCCATCGAGGACGGGTTGGACGAGAACGACTGGCCGGGCTGGGTGGAGCAGAATAAGCGCCTGGGGGACAAGATCCAACTCGTCGGGGACGACCTGTTCGTGACCAACACCGGTAGGCTGCAGACCGGCATCGAGCAGAAGGCGGCCAACTCGATCCTGATCAAGGTCAACCAGATCGGCACCCTGACCGAGACCCTGGAGTGCATCGACACCGCGCACCGGGCCGGGATGACCTGCGTGATCTCGCACCGCAGCGGGGAGACCGAGGACACCACCATCGCCGACCTGGCCGTGGCCGTGGGCGCCGGCCAGATCAAGACCGGCTCGGCCTCGCGCTCCGAGCGCATCGCCAAGTACAACCAGCTGCTGCGGATCGAAGAGTGGCTGGGCAAGTCGGCCGTCTACGCCGGCCGCGGCGCCTTCAAGAAGCTGCCGGTAGAGTAGCCCCTCAGAACAGTGTGCAGCCCACCGCGCCCGAGACCGTCACCAGCACCCCGGGGAAGTCGAGCGCGCCCATGGCGTCGGCCTGAAGGCCGATCCAGAAGTGGCGCCGGGGGGTGTGCCAGGTGAAGCCCAGGCCGCCCAGCCAGCTGAAGCGGGACTGTGCGTCGAACCGCTCGATGCGCACCAGGATGTCCGGGCGGGACCACTGGACTCCCGCCCCGCCGCGCAGGAACAGGTCGAAGCGTCCCAGGGGCAGGCCGAACCGGAGGCCTCCGTGGAAGGCGTGGGTGGTGTAGGAGCCCGGGGCGGGCGGCCGGGGCTGGTCCGTGTCGTGAAAGCCGGCGGTCCAGGCGGCCTCGACGGCCAGCCAGGAGAAGAACTCCCAGCCGGCCCCGAAGGAGAAGGCCAGCCCGGGCTTGCTGTCGCGGCCCACCGAACCGAACCAGACGGCCGGGCCCAGGGCGGAGCGGATGAAGAGCCCGCGGGGCACGCCGGACGGGGGCTCGGGACAGGCGGGCGGTTCGGATCCGGAACGGGCGGCGCCGGCCAGGGCCAGGAGCGACCAGACGGTCACGAGCGTGCAAACCCGGCGCGGTATCACGTTCAATCCCCTTGCCGCACCCGGAGAGTGATCTCGAGGGAGATGCGAGCCTCGGCGTTCTCGTCGATGCTGGCGCCGACCAGAAATCGATCATCGGAGAAAGCCAGGTCGGCCCGGCGCGTCTCCTCCTCGGTGAAGCGGTCGTCGATCCTGTCCCCGGGCTGCAGGCGGTGCAGGTGCACGGCCAGCAAATCGACGCGCGGCAGGTCGGGAACCAGGCCGGGCGCCTCGGCGTCGGGCGGCACTTCCCGGCCGATCCAGACCGAGGCGTTGGTCGCCTGACCTCCTTCGTGGGCCAGCCGGTAGTCGATTCGCAGGTCCTGCTCGTCCAGCTGCAGGTGGAAGGTCCTGCCCGAGGAGCGCTCCTCGAGCTCGGTGGGCACCTCGAGACGGTAGGGCCCGAAGTACCGCTCCTGGCGGCAACCCGCAGCGAATGCCGCCAGGGCGAGCAGGACCAGCGCCGGCCGGATGACAAGTCGTCCGCTCATCGCCTCCGCCCGAAGGTGAAGGGGTAGATCACCCGCACCTTCCCGCCCTTGGGTTTTGGGAAGCGCCAGCGTTTGATGAAGCGGATCAGGCAGCTGGCCACCTTGCCGGCCGCGGTCTTGTTGGACAGGTCGTTTGTCGGAATCTTCACCGTCTTGACGGATCCGCTGGGCTCGATGATGAAGTCCACCACGATCTTGCCCCGCAGGGTGGGGTAGCGCGTCAGCTGGGACTCGTAGCAGTAGCGGATGGCGCCCTTGTTGCCCTGGACCACCTTGGCGATCTGCTGCTTGGACAGCCTGCCGCCGGTCACCTTGGCTGCCGCGGAGGGCATCGACAGGGCGACCGTGGCCTCGCGCCGTTCGGCCAGCCGGCTGCCGCGGGCCGCCCGCCGTCCGGTCCGGCCGGTCCTGGGCCCCTCCTCCACGTCGGGGGTTCCCCGGCGCCGGACCAGCGACGGCAGCAGGGGGCCCGACGTGCCCGTAGAGGTGATAACCCTGGCCCGGGCGCCGCGGTCCAGGGCACGCAAGGCGTCGTCGAGGTCGATCCCCAGGCCGCCGTCGTCGAGCACGTCGGCCAGGGCGCCCTTTTTCCTGCGCGCCTTCGAGATGGCGCCGACCACGCCCCTGGACGAGACTTTCTTGCGGATCTTGCGGGTCTCCCGGTCCTCGGCGCTCTTGCCGGCGGCCGGCCTGGCAGGGCTCTTCCTGTCCGGCCGGGTCTCGGCCCGCTCCTTTTTCTTGCGGGCCCTTACCTTCTTTTCCTCCCGGCGGCGCTCCATCTCCTTGCGGAAGGCCTTGGCGGACTCGGGATCGTCGGTAATGAAGGAGACGAACCGGTCGGGCAGTTGCTCCACCGTGAACGCGGCCGGAGGCGCGGCGAACAGTCGGGAGACCAGCGCCAGCACCATCAGCACCCCCATGCCGCCGCCGAACAGCTTGTTGACGTTCTTGTCCGAGCCCAGCACCTGACCCAGCCTGGCAGGCGGCACCCGGCCCGGGTCCTCGACGAAGTCGAACGCCAGCCCCACCCGGCCGAACACCAGCACACCGCCGTCCTCGAACGAAAGCTTGTGCTCTATCGCGTCGCCGCGTCGCTCGGCCAGCCCGGCCGGGTCGTCGAGCAGGTCTTCCACCTCATAGGTCCGGCCCTGGATGCCGATCCGGCCCAGCATGCCGTTCTTGAGCGAGAGCACCGCCCCGGAACGATTCGGGCGCAGGACCGTGTGGCGCCTCCCCAGCCCCGGAGCGTGCAGGGTGAAGGTGGCGCCGGTGGATTCTCCCACCGAGACCCTCGATCCGGGCGTGAAGATCTTCTCTTGGAGCAGGGTCCGCTCCCAGACAAGCGCGCAGCGCAGATGGTACCATTTTTCCGGCATATACCGCTGTTCTCCTGATAGTGGATTCTCCGACACAGGGTATGACGTGTCAAGCGGGCGCGGGGTTTCCCCCTGCCCTTCGTTGACACCAACGGCTCCGGCATGCCAAACAGAGTCCTATGAGACGCGCGAAGGGACAGGCAATCCACCGCATGGCAAGCGTTTTCCGGGTCGTCCTGGCGTTTGCCTTCGCGGACCCGGCGCTGGCCCGGGACGCCGTGATCGAGGCGACCGACACCGACGAAGACGAGGAGCAGACCGTCGTCGTGACCGCCAATCGTCTGGAGCAAAAGCGCTTCGAGGCCCGGCGCAGCGTCGAGGCGATCGGGCGGGAGAAGATCGACGAGCTTCAGGTCCGGTCGGTCCCCGAGCTCATGGACGAGATCCCGGGCGTGTTCCTGCAGCAGACCAACCGCGGCGCCGGGGCGCCCTTCATCCGCGGGCTGGTCGGCCCCCAGAACCTGATCCTGGTCGACGGGGTGCGGTTCACCACCTCCACCCACCGGACCGGCCCCAACCAGTACCTGGCCCTGATCGACCCGTTCGGGCTTGCCAGGCTCGAGGTGGTCCGGGGACCGTCGTCGGTGCTGTACGGAAACGGCGCCATGGGCGGGGTGCTGCAGGCGGTCACCGCCGACCCCGAGGTGGAGCGCGGCGACTGGCGCGCGGCCGGGCGCGCCGGGGCCACCCTGTCCAGCGCCGACCTGTCCAGCGGCGGCGCCTTTTCCGCCCGGGCCTCGGGCCGGGGACTGGCCGTGTCGGCGGGCCTGAGCGTGAGCTCGTTCGGCAGCCTGCGCTCGGGCGGCGGCGCCGAGCAGCCGCTCTCGGACTACCACGCCTCCTACTGGAACGCCAAGGCGATCTACGCGCCCGGCGACGACTGGTCCATCTCGGGAACCTACCTGGGCGCCGCGCTTCGCGACACCGGCCGGGCCGACCAGCTCGGCCGGGGCGACCTGCGCTTTTACGACGACTACGACCACCTGGCCTACGTGATCTTCCGCCACCGGGGAGGGGAGCACCTCAAGCGCATCCGGGCCAGCCTGTCCTACCAGCGCCTGGACGAGCACGTCGACCGCTACGGCTGCCGCACGGGCGCCGACGGCGTGCTTCAAGACCGCCGGGCCTGCCTGCTGCTCGACGAGTCTGCGCTGACCAGCATCCGGATCTACGACGACAGCACGAACGTGCTCGGCGCGGACGCCAACCTGGGCCTGGACCTCTGGTCGGACCGCATCCGGCTGAATGTCGGCTTCCAGTTCTACCACGACCTCGTCTCCTCCGGGCTCGAGCAGGCCGACGCGGATACGGACTTCGCGTTCGCCGACGCCGGACGCGGCAACTTCTCGGACGGTTCCGCCTACACCACCATGGGGATGTACCTGCACGGCGAGGCCACTTGTCTGGATCTGGGCCCGGAGCTGGGCGAGCTGCGCGCCAGCGGCGGGGTCCGCTTCTCCCGCTTCCGGGCCGACGCCGACGACGTGCCCGTGATCGGCGACGTGGAGTACGGTTTCGAGGATGTGGTTGGCACGGCCGGCGTCCAGTACGTGCTGCCGGGCGCCTTCAACGTCTACTTCTCGTTCGTCCAGGGGTTCAGGGCGCCCAACCTGCAGGAGACCACCGTGCTGGGCGACACCGGCAGCCGCTTCGAGGTCCCCAACCCGAACCTGGGCCCCGAGCGCTCCAACACCCTGGAGCTGGGCGCCAGGCTCAACCTGGGCCCGGTGGAGGCGGAGGCCGCATATCACTACTCATTCCTGACCGGCGCCATCACCCAGCAGGAGACAACCTACCAGGGCCGGGCAGAGATCAACGGCAAGCAGGTCACCCGCCTGGTCAACGGCGAGCAGGGCGTCATCCAGGGCGCCGATCTGGCGCTGCGCCTGCACCTGTGGCGCCTGGTGGCCTCGGCCGCGGCATCCTGGACCCAGGGCGACGTCACCACCGATCTGGGTGCCACCCCAGCCCGCCGCATCCCGCCCCTGTTCGGCCGGGCCGGCCTGCGCTACACCCACCCCGACCGTGCCTGGTTCGCCGAAGCCTTCGTGCGCTGGGCCCTTCGCCAGGACCGCCTCCACCCATCCGACCTGGCCGACGCGCGCATCTGCGAGACCGGACCTTTCTCGGGTTTGCTGCGCGACCCCTGCGATGGCACACCCGGCTGGGCGACCCTGAACGCCAGGCTAGGCTTCAGGATCGACGACCGCTTCCGCCTCGACCTCCTGCTCGGCAACCTGACCGACGCCCGTTATCGCCGGCACGGCTCCGGCCTCGACGCTCCCGGCATCGATCTGCGGGTCTCCGTGACGGCGTCGTTATGAGGATTTGGGCGTGATAAATCGCGCCCCTACAGCAGGAAATCCGCGTCCCTGGTCTCGATGATCTTCTTCGTGAAATCCTGCCTGGGCAGGCGGAAGGAGCGGAACCTGGTGCGGATGCGTTTGAGGAAGTACATCAGCTGGGGGGCCTTGACCCTGCCCTCGACGTCCAGGTTGTCGAAGCGGTAGACCCGGACCGTGCCGGCCTGCTTCTTCTCGTTCTCATTCGTCCCAGCGGGGGGGGCGAGCAGGAGGGCGGCGGTCGCGGCGGGGAGGATCCAGCTCCACTTTTTTCGGCTCATGGTCCGCCTCCGGCTTTATCGGGACACTTGTCCGGGTTGGACAGGCGCAGGTCTTCCAGGTAGCCGCGGGCGCGTTTCGTGAGCTCTGGCAAGGCGCGGCCGGAGGCGAGGAAGCGTTCGAAGGCCTCGCAGGCCCAGCCGGGCTTTTCGCGGTGGTTCATGTAGAGCAGGCCCAGGTTGAACAGGGTGTCGGGGTTGGTGGGGTCCAGGCCCAGGATCTGCTGGTAGCTTTTTTCCGCTTGCTTGTGGCGGCCCAGGCCGCGCTCGGCCACGGCGTGGCCCACCAGCGCGGGCAGGAAGCCAGGCACCCGGCGCGACAGCTCGTGGTAGACGCCCGCGGCCTTTTTGTAGTCGGCGTTGTTCATGTAGACCGAGGCCGCGTTCAGGCCGGATTCGGGCAAAGGCGTCTCTTCCGACCAGGCGCGGGTGAACATCTGAAGGGCCTGCTGGACCTTGCCTGACTTCAACAGGGCCAGACCCTGGTTGTTCAGCACTCGCGGGTCGTCGGGTTGAAGCTCCAGAGCGCGACGGAACAGTTCCTCGGCCATCTCGTGCTTGCCCTGCTCGGAGAAGATGGTCGCCAGGTTGTTGTAGGCCAGCACCTGGCGCGGGTCGCGGTCGAGCACGAAACGCGCCTGCTCGCAGGCAAGCTCGTAGTCGCCCTTCTTGCGGTAGAGCACCGCCAGGTTGTTGCGAGCCTCGAAGTCGTCGGGATGGTCCTCGACGAATCCCTCGAGCAGGTCGACGGCGAGCTGCAGCTTGCCGTTCTTGCGGTAGAGCGAGGCCAGGTTGAACAGGGTGCGGCGGTCGTCGGGGCGGGCCGCGAGCGCTTGGTTGTAACTGGCCTCGGAGCGGGCGAAGTCGTTGCCGCGGTCGAACAGCAGCCCCAGGTTGTAGTGGGCCTCGTAGAAGTCGGGCCGCAGCTCGACGGCCTTCGCAAGCTCCGCAACGGCCCGGTGGTAGTCGGCCTTCCTGCCTGCGAGCAACCCCACGCCCCGGTTGAAGGCCAGCACGGTCTCGCGTTCACGCAGCCGCAGCCCCGTATCGGGCTTGACCACCGGCCTGGGCGCCGGGCAGCCGGCCAGTTCCGGCAGGGCGGCGAGGAACAGAACTCGCAACCAGCGCAACCAGGGGCGTCTCATCGCTCGCCCCCCTTTGCCCGCGCGCGTGGGGGCTTTTCCGGCACGGGCAGGCGCCTGAGCAGCAGCCCGAAGTCGGTGAACGAATCGGCCCAGCGGGTGGCCGGGCGGACCTCGTCCTCGGGCGGGAACCGGGCCGGATCCAGTTCGCGCAGCATCTGGACGGTGCGCTCGGACCAGACGCTGTAGTAGGAGTGCCTGCGGGCCATCTTATAGCTGATGGAGAAGGCGGACAGGGCCTTGTCCTCCACGGGGAAGGCCAGCGACTGCAGCTCCTGGCGGTAGACCCCGAGCTCGCGATCCGAAAGCCCCTTGGGCAGCGCTGCCGCGTAGATGGCCTGGGCGAACCGGGCGTACATGTCCCCGATGCGGAAGAGGGCCGCGGAGGCCCATTCCATGTGGCCGGCCGCGACCACCCTGGTGAACAGGGCCTCGGCCTGCTTGAGCTTGGCGGCCTTCTGCTTCAGCAGCCGGGCCAGGCGGTTCATGGGCGGCTCGAGTGTTATTTTTTCGTACTCGGCGAACACCAGCTCGCCCAGCTTGAAACGGCACTCGGCCGCGGCGGCCAGCTCAGAACCTGCGGGTTTTCTTCGCGCCGGAAAGGCGGCGCAGCGCTCGAACCGGCGCTGGGCCTGCCTGTGCTTGCCCTGGCTGGCCAGCGCCAGGCCCAGCTGCAGGCCGGCCTCGCGCACCTGTCTCTTCCCGGTCGCGTGCTTCTTCAGGTAGAGCCGCAGCACCTTTTCCGAGGCCCGGTGATCTCCTGCCCGGCCGAGCGAGGCGGCCTGCTTCAGGAGCGCCTCGGCGGCCTTGGGGTGATCCGGCCAGGCCCTGGTGAAATCGGCCAGCGCGCGGCTCTCGTCGGCGAAGGACCGCAGCGCCCGGTACAGCAGGGCGGCCTGCCAAAGGCTGCCGGCCGCGCGCTGGTCGCCGGCGAAGCGCCTGGCGAAGTCGGCGTAGCGACCGGCCGCGGCCGCGTAGTCGTACTGGCGCTCGTAGATCCCGGCGATGACGAACAGCGCGTCGGCCGCCTTGTGGGGGTAGCGTTTTACGATCCGCCGGTACTGCTCCACGGCGGCTCGCTTCTCGCCGGCCTTCTCCAGCGACACGGCCGCGTTGAACAACGCCTTGGGGGCGGTCCGGTCCTCGGGGAACTCGTCCACCAGGCGCAGGTACTCCCGGGCGGCCTGTTCGTGTTTCTTCCGCCTGGCCAGGGCCGTCGCTCCCTGGAACACGGCCGCGGCCACGAAGCCGGGCAACTGCTCGCCCAGACCGGTCCCGGCGAATCGAGCCTGTTCGATGAACCGGCGGGCCCACTGTTCCAGCTCGGCCCACTTGCCGCTGCGTGAGAAGCAGTCCAGGGCCAGGTCGGCCGCGGGCTCGGCGTACTCGTCCTTCGGATACCGGTCCACCAGGTCGAGCAGTTGTTCGGCGCTCTTTGCGAAGCGTCCCCGGTCGTAGTAGAGCCGTCCGACCTCGAAGCGCAGCTGCGGCAGCTTCTCGTCGTCCGGCGCCAGCCGGGCGAACTCGTCCACCGCGGCCGCGAAGCTGCGCTCGGCCTCGTCCAGCGGCTGTTTCTTCGCCGGCGGCTCTTTCGGGCGTTTCTTCGCGCGGCGCAGGCGATCGCATGACAGCACCGCCGCGTAGGCGGCGTCCTTGCGCTGGGCCGCGTCCTGAAGGGTCCCGGCCGCCTCGCGGTAGTGCACCGCGGCCTTTCCGAAGGCGCCGAGCTTGAAAAGCACCTCGCCCAGGTAGAAGTGGACTGTCGGCGCCTGGTCGGTCTCGGGGAACATCTTCAGGTATTCGCGGTAGGATTTCTCCACCTCGCGGTAGACATTGGGGCGCTGAGTTTGCTGGGCCTTCTTGTGGCGGTAGAGGGCCACGAAGCGCAGCGCCTCCTCGGAAAGCCCGACGGCCTTGGCGACGATTTCCGGTTTGTCCGCGTGCCGGATCACCCACGAGGAGCCCGGTCCGTAGCGTTCGGCCAGCCGGCGCCGCTCGGCCAGGGACTTCTCCATCTCACCCCTGCGCTCGAAGGCCTCGGCTATCCGGGACTGGTGCTCGGGGTTGTTCTCGGCCAGCGGGAACCTTCCGACCAGCATGCGGTAGGAGTCGATGGCCTGGTCGTAGCGCGCCTGGCGGAAGAACACCTCGCCCAGCCTGCGCAGCACCCGGATGGAGTACTCCTCTCCGCCGACCTGCTCCATGAAGCGGTAGGCCTCCTTGGCGCCGCCGTACTCGGAGAAGGTGAAGGCCAGGTCCTCCAGCGCCTCGCGTTCGAGGTCGGCCGAGGGGGCTGACAGATGGTACGGCCGGGATGTTTTTTCGGTTTGCTTGCGCTGGCGGGAGCGGCTCAACACCCGCTTGAAGTGCTCGGCGGCCTCCTTGGCATTGCCCTGCTTGAAGTGGCACCAGGCGGTCTTGTACAGCGCCAGGTCGTACAGCGGCGAGTCGATGTGCCCGAGCACATCGGCGTACGATCTCAGGGCCGCGTCGAAGCGTCCCTTGGCGAAGTGATGCTCGCCGATGGCCAGGTGGGCGTCGGGTACGAACGAGCTTCCGGGAAAGCGCGCCAGCAGGGAGCGGAAGACGCCCAGCGCGGCCTCCTCGTCGCCCTGCTCGTTCAACCCGAACCCGTAGAGGTACAGCACAGTGTCGGTGCTCGGAAAGTCGGGGTGCCGCTCGAGGATCTCCTCGTAGACGAGGAGCGACACGCCCAGGTCGATCCGCGGCTCGGGCGGTCGCCGGTCGCCCTTGCCCTCGCGGAATGCGTCCAGCTCCTGCTCATAGCGGCTCATGCGGTCGAGCAGTTCTGCCTCGGCGCGCTCCCATTGCAGCTCCGCCAGGCGGTACAGGGCGTCGGCCCGCTGCCGCGCTGCGGGATGCCTGGCCAGGAAGGCATCCAGGAGCTCGATGGCGCGACTGCGCTGGCGGGCCAACTCGGCCTCGCGTCGCTGCATCTGCCCCTCCAGCCACCCGGGCTGGCCGGGCCAGGCCGGACACGCCGGCCCGCCCGCCCGGACCCCGCGTGGTTCACACGCCAGGACGGCCAGGACAGCCAGGAAAGCTGGTGCACCCATGTACCTACTCGTACTCATCCGGCCAGCGCTCTCCGCCAAAGGGCCTTCCGCTTGGGCTCGGCATGCCTGGATCTCCTGCATTACCAACTAGCACTCCGCGGCGAGCCCTTCAAGTCTCCGGTTCGGGAAGGTGGCAGGGGAAGATGGTGTAATGAGGTTTTGCACCCGGTCAGCATCAAGTTGTTGACTTTGTGGGACTTGTCCAATAGACTTGCCAGTATGGACGAGGTGATCGACATCATTCCCCGCCTGTTGGGTGAGATCCGAGACGAGATCAAAGAGACCAACCGCCGTCTTGACGACACCAACCGCAGCATCGATGAGTTGCGCGCCGAGACCCGTGCTGGATTCAGTGCCATCGAGAAGAAGCTCGATTCTGCACTCGTAAGCGATCGGCACATCCGCGATCGGCTCATGGCACTGGAGCAATGGGCGGTGGGCCAAGGCTATGCTACCCCTTCCTCTCTCGATTCGCCGGAAATCGGGTAGCAGACTTTTGTAGCACCATTGTATCCCACTTGCATCTGCTCCGCAACCCCCGATCCACAGATTCGGGGGTCCCACCTTGAGCTTCGTCTCCGAAAGCCCCTTCGTGGCTTACGGATAAAGGCCCCCCTTTTCGTTACGCACCCGCCCGGAGATTGTCGTTTTTAGGGCTTGACACGGATGCTGAATCGTGGTTCATCTCCCAAATTGAGACTCGACGGCAAGGAGTTACTCGGAGGCAAGGGCCTTTTTTTTCCATTCACTGAGGAGGAGTGTCATGCGACCGTTTACGTACTGTTTGGTATTCTTGGCGATCGTCTTGGTCGCCACAAGTTCCGGCTGTGGTGGTGGTACGTCTGCTGATCCATGTGAGTCGGCTGAGTGTGACTCGCTCGCCACCTGCGACTCGACTAGTGGCACAGCCGTGTGCACCTGCCCTGACGGTTACAGCGACGTCAACGGTGACGGCACCTTGTGCACCGAAATCGACGAGTGCACTGACGGGACTGACGACTGTGATGCGAACGCCACGTGCACCAACACCGACGGCGCCTTCACCTGCGCTTGCAACGACGGCTACTCGGGAGACGGCGCCACCTGCGCCGACATCGACGAGTGCACCGACGAGACTGACGACTGTGGCACCAACGCCACGTGCGCGAACACCGACGGCGCCTTCACCTGCACCTGCAACACCGGCTGGACCGGCGACGGAGTGACCTGTGCAGACCTGGACGAGTGCCTGGTTGCTGCGGACAACGACTGCGACGCAAACGCCACCTGCACCAACGTCACTGACGGCGGCGGGTTCACCTGCGCCTGCAATGCCGGCTGGACCGGCGACGGAGTGGACTGTGCAGACCTGGACGAGTGCCTGGTTGCTGCGGACAACAACTGCAACGCAAACGCCACCTGCACCAACGTCACTGACGGCGGCGGGTTCACCTGCGCCTGCAACACCGGCTGGACCGGCGACGGAGTGGACTGTGTAGACCTAGACGAGTGCGTGCTTCCTGCGGACAACAACTGCAACGCAAACGCCACCTGCACCAACGTCCCTGCCGGCGGCGGGTTCACCTGCGCCTGCAACACCGGCTACACGGGCGATGGCGTAACCTGCAGCTCCACCTGCAGCGCCGATCTGGGTTCGGCCACGGGCGAGGTGTCGACCGGCTCCAACGCGGGCGAGACGAACGACTTCGATGGATTCTGTGGCGGCACGGGCGGCCTGGATCTGTGTTTTCACTGGGCCGCGCCGAATGCGGACACCTACCAGATCGACACCTTCGGCAGCGACTACGACACGGTGCTTCGCGCCTACAAGGCCGGCGTGGAGACGGCCTGCAACGACGACTCCGCTGGTTTGCAGTCCATGGTCGCGATTGCGCTGGAAGCCGGCGAATCTATCGTCATCGTGGTGGACGCCTACAGCAGCGCTGCAATCGGCAACTACGTGCTCAACATCAACATTAGCGCGATTCCGCCCGAGAGCGTGTGCGACGACTTCGCGGACAACGACTCCGACAACCTGGTCGACTGCTCCGACCCGACCGATTGCCAGCCCACGGCCGACTGCGTGCCCGGCCCGGGCGCTCCCGGGGACACCTGCGTTGTACATACCGACTGCGCCGCCAACAACAACGATCCGGCCTGCATGCCGGACGCCATGGGCTGGCAGGACGGCTACTGCATGGAGTGGTGCAACCTGGGTACCCCGGACTGCCCGGCCGGGTCCTTCTGCACGGACTTTGGCTTCGGGAGCATGGGCCTGTGCATGGACGAGTGCGATCTGGCGGCCGATCCGTGCCGTCCGGGTTTCTTCTGCTGCTACAACCCGGATTTCGACGCCAACGTATGCCAGCCAAACTCCTGGCCGTGCATGGCCAACTGCCAGCCTAGCAGCTCGGCGGACTATCTCGAAGCTGTGGACGCCACCAACAACGCAGTCTACTGGGATGGATTTGGCGCCGTCAGCGCGGGTCCCGGCACCCCAGAGGACCCGGGCTTGACCATGGCCAACGTCATGACATTCACCATCGAAGGCAGCAGCGCCGAAAACGGTGATGACGTGCCAGCCGCCAGCGACTACAAGGACGTGGACACATTCCTCATCAGCGCCGGTACGGCTGACGACATTTACATCACACTGGATGTTGCCGGAACCGGAGCGGATCTGGATGTCCTCGTCACCGACCTGGCGTTCGGATTCGTCTCGATAAGCTGGAACATTGGCAACGGCAGCTCTGATACCTTCGACGGCGTGTACGAAGAGGAGTTCTCTATTTCCGATTATGGGATGTTCACGCCGGGCGGCGACTACCTCGTGTCGGTGGGCGTATGGCAAAGTTCGACGGGTCTGCCCGTCAATTGGCAGATGACGCTGTGCGGGGTGCCGTGTCAGGACGTATGTGCCCTGCCCAGCAGCCAGTGCTCCGGCTCCATCATCCAGTCTTGCGTCGTGGGAGCCAACGGCTGCACCGAGTGGGAAGACACCATGGTGGACTGCGCCGCCACGGGCGCGAACTGCGACGATTCCGCCGAGCCGGCCGTGTGCATCTATTACTCCCCACAGGTCGCGGGCGACCTGATCATCACCGAGATCATGCAGAACCCCGCCGCGGTGCTCGACTCCGCCGGCGAGTGGTTTGAGGTCTACAACGCCAGCGGCGAGACCGCCAACCTGCTGGACCTGATTGTCAAGGACGACGGGACCAACATCTTCGTCGTGGACACCGACGTGATCGTGCCTCCCGGCGGCTACGCCGTGTTCGGCAACAACGTCGACTCTACCACCAACGGCGGTGTGATCGTGGACTTCGCCTACGGAAACATGGCCCTGGGCAACTTCGACGACGAGATCGAGATCATCAGCGTCGATGGCACGATCACCATCGACCGTGTGGCCTGGGACGACGGCGCCACCTTCCCCGATCCCACCGGCGCCTCCATGTCCCTGGACCCGGCAGCCCTGGACGCTGTGTCCAACGACGACGGCACCAATTGGTGCGAGGGCAGCACGGTATACGGCGACGGCGACCTGGGCTCCCCCGGCTCGCCCAATCCCATGTGCTTAGCCGGGTCCACTCTACTACAGGAGGACTTCAATGATCTGACGGGGTGGACCGTGTTGGACAACGGCGGCTGCGCGCCACTGGGCGGAGTGTGGGCAGACGTCGCCACCCACGACGGTGTCGGGTGTGGCAATCTCGATGCGGTCCCGATCCTCGGCACCGGCTGGGACACCTATAGTACCGACGCCACCTATGCCGTGGCCGACAGCGATTGCGCCGGCATGGCCTGTATCCTCGACACCGAGCTCCGCTCGCCGGTGGTCGATTGCACCGGTTTCACCACGGTGACCCTGCAGTACGACATCGGGTTCATGACCTGGACTGCGGGCGACTTCGTCGACGTCGAGGTCACCACCATACCCGGTGACTACACGGGCGCGACGTTGGTGGCACAATACGGCCCAGGTGGCGACTTCATCGGCACCGAGAACATCGATATCTCAACGCCGGCAGCCGACTCTCCCACGGTTGAGGTGAGGTTCCACTATTACAATGCCGACTGGGAGTATTTCGTGCTGCTGGATAACCTCTGGATCATCGCCAACTGATCCCTATCGTCCAGCTTCCTTCCCCCCGGGGCGCGTACCCGCGCCCCGGGGTTTCCCCCATACAGCTCGTCAGCTCAGACCCCGCGACACACACGGGACACACACGGGAGCGGTTGTCACAAAGTGATAAAATTCACTTCACACTCAACCGTCCCTGATTTCTGATTTCCTGAAGCAGCAAAGAGCCATCCATCAAGCGCTTGACAGGCGTTACCTTCCATGGTAACAGTTAGCTATGGGCAAGGTACGTCGAGGTGGGTACGTGTTCTTTACCTGGAAAGGCGACCATGGACCGAAACACGTCCATGTGTATCGCGATGAGAAGCTCGTCCTGAAATGGGACCTCGAGAATAGCAAGGAGATGAAGGGACAGGCGACGAGATCGGAGGGTCTGATATGAAAATCAGATCGGTGTCGTTCAACAACCGCAGAAAAGGATTCGAGGTCAGGACTTGGTCGAAGACCTACTGGTATCCGTACGCCAGGCTCGAAGTCCAGCCCGGCCGAGAAGATCGTATCGACCGTGTCTTCGTGGATGAGGAACTCGGAAGAGAGGGATTCACCTACGAGCTTGAATCGGGAAGAGAGGGCACGGTCCATGTCGAACAAGTCCTCGAGTACAACAAGGACCCCTCGTATCTGAGAGACTTGCTCGTCTACAAGCTGACGATCGAGGCGCAGAGGCAGGTTGCGGCCAGCCCGCTCAGCAAGCGAGAAATCATCCGCCGTCTGGGTACCTCCGCAACCCAGTTCTACAGGTTGCTGGATCAGGCCAACTACAAGAAGTCCGTGGACCAGATTCTGAAGCTCTTGAGCGTGCTCGAATGCGACGTTGATGTCGTTGTCCGCGTGAAGAGCGCCTGAAATGGCGGGCAATAATCGCGATCGACTCACGGTCGTACGGTCGGTCGCCTAACTACTCGTACTCATCCGGCCAGTGCTCTCCGTCAAAGGGCCAGTACTCCATCGACTCGTGAAGCATCCCGGCCTCGGCCAGCTCGCGCAGCAGGGACAGCGGGTAGCGTCCCAGGGCCAGGTTCTGGACTTCGGTCTCGAGCGCCTGCTTGCGGCCGAGGACCGCATCCACGCGGGTCGTCGCGCCTTCCCTCAGGTGGACCGCCATTCCGGAGCCCGCACGGTAACCCGGAAGGCCGTCGCCGGGATCGTCCGGGCCCCGGGCGAGGACCCGCACCTCGACCAGGTGCCGGCCCGGGGGCAGGTAGCCGTCGAACAGCTTGAGGGGCTTGACACAGAGGCTGAATCGTGGTTCATCTCCAAAATTGAAACTCGACGGCAAGGAGTGGCTCTGAGGTAAGGGCCTTTTTTTTTGTTCCATACACTGAGGAGGAATGTCATGCGACCGTTTACGTACTGTTTGGTATTCTTGGCGATCGTCTTGGTCGCCACAAGTTCCGGCTGTGGTGGTGGTACGTCTGCTGATCCATGTGAGTCGGCCAACTGTGACTCGCTCGCCACCTGCGACTCGACTAGTGGCACAGCCGTGTGCACCTGCCCTGACGGTTACAGCGACGTCAACGGTGACGGCACCTCATGCACCGAAATCGACGAGTGCGCCGACGGGACTGACGACTGTGATGCGAACGCCACGTGCACCAACACCGACGGTGCCTTCACCTGCGCTTGCAACGCCGGCTACACGGGAGACGGCGCAACCTGCGCCGACATCGACGAGTGCACCGAAGGGACTGACGATTGTAGCACCAACGCCACGTGCGCGAACACCGACGGCGCCTTCACCTGCACCTGCAACACCGGCTGGACCGGCGACGGAGTGACCTGTGTAGACCTGGACGAGTGCCTGGTTGCTGCGGACAACGACTGCGACGCAAACGCCACCTGCACCAACGTCCCTGACGGCGGCGGTTTCACCTGCGACTGCAACGCCGGCTAGACCGGCGACGGGGTGGACTGTGTAGACCTTGACGAGTGCCAGGATCCTGCGGACAACGACTGCAACGCAAACGCCACCTGCACCAACGTCCCTGACGGCGGCGGTTTCTCCTGCGCCTGCAACACCGGCTGGACCGGCGACGGAGTGGACTGTGTAGACCTGGACGAGTGCCAGGATCCTGCGGACAACGACTGCAACGCAAACGCCACCTGCACCAACGTCCCTGACGGCGGCGGTTTCTCCTGCGCCTGCAACACCGGCTGGACCGGCGACGGGGTGGACTGTGTAGACCTGGACGAATGCCAGGATCCTGCGGACAACAACTGCAACGCAAACGCCACCTGCACCAACGTCCCTGACGGCGGCGGGTTCACCTGCGCCTGCAACGCCGGCTGGACCGGCGACGGGGTGGACTGTGTAGACCTGGACGAGTGCCAGGATCCTGCGGACAACGACTGCAACGCAAACGCCACCTGCACCAACGTCCCTGACGGCGGCGGGTTCACCTGCGCCTGCAATGCCGGTTACACAGGAGACGGCGTCGACTGCGCCGACATCGACGGCTGCGTGGGCCACACCTGCACCTCCGGCGGTGACACGGGAGCGACTTGCGCCGACGTGGCGGCCCCGGGCACGGGCTACACCTGCAACTGCACGACCGGCTACGCCGACCAGGCGGGAACCTGCACGGATGTCGATGGCTGTGCGGGGAACAACTGCGACGCCGGCGGTGACACGGGAGCGACCTGCTCCGATGTTGCGGCCCCGGGCACGGGCTACACCTGCAACTGCACGACCGGCTACGCCGACCAGGCGGGAACCTGCACGGATATCGACGGCTGTGCGGGGAACACCTGCGACGCCGGCGGCGATACGGGAGCGACCTGCTCCGATGTTGCGGCCCCGGGCACGGGCTACACCTGCAACTGCACGACCGGCTACGCCGACCAGGCGGGAACCTGCACGGATGTCGACGGCTGTGCGGGGAGCACCTGCACCTCCGGCGGCGACACGGGAGCGACCTGCGCCGATGTTGCGGCCCCGGGCACGGGCTACACCTGCAACTGCACGGCCGGCTACGCCGACCAGGCGGGAACCTGCACGGATATCGACGGCTGTGCGGGGAACACCTGCACCTCCGGCGGTGACACGGGAGCGACCTGCGCCGACGTGGCGGCCCCGGGCACGGGCTACACCTGCAACTGCACGACCGGCTACGAAGACCAGGCGGGAACCTGCGTCGATATCGACGGTTGTGCGTGGAACATCTGCACCTCCGGCGGCGATACGGGAGCCACGTGCAACGACGTGGCGGCCCCGGGCACGGGCTACACCTGCAGCTGCACGGCCGGCTACTCCGAGCAGTCGGGAATCTGCTTCGATATCAACGGCTGTGCGGGGAACACCTGCAACGCCGGCGGCGACCCGGGCGCGGCCTGCGTCGACGTCGCTGCCCCCGGGACCGGCTACACCTGCAACTGCTCGGCCGGCTTTGTCGACCAGGCAGGAACCTGCGCCCCCGCTTTTTGTAATCTGTTGATCGAGCAACTCCCCGCAGCAATTGGCAGTGGCATCATTTCGATGGACTTCGAGACCGCCAACGACGACACTGATGCTTTCTCGGCAGACGACTTCGTCCTGGCGGCCGATGCTGACATCGGCATGATCTGGGCGGTCGGTAACTTCGATGGTGGCGACAGCTACAACGACGTGGCCGAGATTCACTTCGATATCTTTGCCGACGCCTCCGGGGTTCCGGACGGCGCTCCCGTCTACGGCAGTGATCCGGTCTGGGGAATAAACCTGCTTCCGACGGATCCGCAACTGACCATCATCGACCAGGGTGGTCACGAGTATGTCTACCTCACTCTCGACACGCCGGCGCCGCTCACTGCCGGTACCTACTGGATCTCGTTCTGGGTCGTTCATGACTCCCAGGGTTGGACGCAACCTCACCGCTGGTGGTTGTCGGATGTCGCGGACGGATATATTGCCTCTCTGATCAACCCGCTCGGAGGTATTGGAGTCGGCCCCGACTGGATCGATTTTGCAGCCATCGGCATCCCAGAGCCGGGTTTGACTTTCGGCCTGTGGGAAGGCAACGCCTGCTGCTTTGATGAGTGCCTTGTGGAAAACGAGACGCAGTGCTCCGGCACAATAATCCAGACCTGCACCATGGGCGCCGACGGCTGCCACGATTGGGTCGGTGGCACCGATTGCTCCATCGCGGGCGAGACATGCTTCGAGGGCGCCTGCGCCTCGACCGACCTGTGCCCTGATGGTCAGGATTGCATAGAGGTCGCCGGAGGCGTCCTGGGCTGCCTATTGCCGGATGGCAATATCCCGGCCGGAAATCAGGAACAGTGCCACCAGACCCCCTGCACCGGCAACTTCGGCTGCTGGTGGACCGAGGTGGATGTCAGCTCGGTCTGCATCGAGAACTGCGGTATTTGCCCAGACGACGGCACCGAGTGCCAGGTGGTCGCGGGAGACTCTCATGGCTGCCTCCTCCCGGACGGCAACATCCCGGCCGGAGCCCAGGAACAGTGCCACGTGACCCCCTGCAACGGCAACTACTCCTGCTGGTGGACCGAAGTGAATGTCAGCTCGGTCTGCATCGGGAACTGCTCTGTACCGCACTAGCCTGGATTTCCACGACCCCTTTCGCCCTAACTCGTAGCCGCCGAAACCACTTGGCATCCGGCTCTCTCGCCTAGTCCGAGGCTCAACATACACACACACGGGGACGGTTAGGTGGTAGCGGACGTTGTCGTACGGGGGGGTGCCGGCCAGCCTGGCGAAGGCCGGATCCAGCAGCAGGGCGCCGAACCGCCACGCGGCGCTGCGCGAGACGCCGTCGAGAAGGACGATCTCCCCGTCGCGCAGCACCTCGACAAGGCGATCGGCGTCCATCTAGGGGCCGAGGCGCTTTTGGGCCGCGAGCCAGCCGAGCAACTCGGCATCCGGGCCCAGCAGCTGGAAAATGAGCAACCAGCCTAGCACGGTCTCCTCAGTCCCTTTCCGTGGTGAAGCTCGCCTGTATATACCCTTCAGGTTCCCTAGACTGGCACTTTTCAAAGTCGAAATACCTTGATTTTTCGATATTAGCGAGGAGAGTCGAAAATGACTATGCCACCCAACCGGAAGCCAATGCAAGGGCGGTGACAGGCCGGTTCATGGCCTGGCGCGACCTTGCCCGGGCTGGAGGGCGGCGGCCCGTGAGCGGAGCGGGGGCGAAGACATGGCAGAGAGAGCGGGCGGGGAAGGCGCAAAGTCGCAGGGGGAAAGTATATTCGCTCTCCGGATATGACCAACGGACGAGTCTGGGGCCTTGCTTTGGGAGGCAGATCTGTGCAACGCTTCCAGCATGGAAGTCCTAAGAGAAATTTTGATTCTCGATGTCCGTCACCCGTCTTAAAATCCCTGGAGGTGGTTCATGCGTATACTGATTGCATCATGTGCCGTCCTGCTCGTCGCGGGCTGCAGCACGACGGCGACGATATACAAGAAGGATGGAAGGAAGGTAAACGTATTTGAACAGATGGGGATTTGGCCCTGGATAAATCCTTCGATTCGATCTAGGATATGCTCCGAAACTCCATGACGCCAACTCAGCCGGCCGAACATTCGGGCCTGTGAAGGAGGAGAGATGTCGAAGCATTCAAGGCTTGGGAGTGTTTTTCCGTGGATTGCGTTATTGCTGTTCTCGCTGGCGGTACTAGCGTCCTGCGGCGGCGGGACGGTCACGCCCTTCGACGTGAGCATATCCGCCACCGTGACCGAGGGGGCGGCGCCGCTCGAGGTGGAGTTCACCGCTGCCGTCACCTCGGGCAAGAAGCCCGTGAGCTTCTCCTGGGACTTCGGAGACGGCAGCCCCATCTCCCCCGAGAAGAATCCCGTCCACACCTACGAGGCCGGCGGGGAGTTCAGCGCCGCCCTGACCGCCACCGACGCCGCGGACAGAGCCATTGACAGGAGCATCTCCATCATCGTGTACGAGCCCCTCGAGGTCCTGGTGGTTGCGGATCCCGCGGAGGGCGTCGCGCCGCTGCTGGTCGACTTCTCATCGAGCGTGACCGGCGGACAGGAGCCGTACGCCTACATCTGGAACTTCGGCGACGGCGGTTCTTCCGATTCCCCGGCCCCCAGCAACCTGTTCCAGCTCGCGGGCACGTTCGAGGTGGCCCTGACCGTGACGGACGGACTGGGCGGCAGCCGGCAGGGTCGGGTGAGCGTCACGATTCGCGACGACCACGCGCCGGTGGCGTCGATCACGGCCAATCCCACCTTGGGCGTGGCGCCGCTCGAAGTCTCCTTCCAGTGCACCGTGGTGGACGGTGATCCCCCATATGGCTACGCCTGGAGCTTCGGCGACGGCCAGACGGCCGACACCCGGAGCGCGGTCCACACCTTTGCCGACCCGGGTGTCTATACGGTGGTGGTGCAGGTGACCGACGCCGACGGGGATGAGGACGACGAGAGCGTGCAGATCCAGGTCGGCGATGACGAGGTTCCCGTGGTGGAGATCTCCGCGGATCCGCAGGAGGGCATCGAGCCGTTGAGCGTGCGGTTCACGGCTGACGTGGCCGGCGGGAACCAGCCCGTCACCTACGCCTGGGACTTCGACGGCGACGGGGCCGTCGATTCGATCCGGATGGACCCGGAACACACCTTCGCCGCCGGCGACCACACGGTCTCCGTGACGGTGACCGACGCGGACGGCGACGAGGTCACGGACAGCGTGGCGATCCACGTGGATCCCGACACCGTCCCGGAGGTGACCGCCACGGCCGCCCCCGACAGCGGGCTCGCGCCCTTGACCGTCCAGTTCGAGTGTGTCGCTACGGGGGTCAACCTTCCCTACAGCTATCACTGGGACTTCGGCGACGGTCGGACCCAGGATATTCGATCGCCTGTGTACACGTACACCCGGGCCGGCGACTACCTGGCCGCTTGCAGCGTGGAAGACGCGGACGGCGACCGGGCATCGGGGGTGGTGCCGGTCCAGGTAACGGCCGACCTGGAGCCGACGGTGGAGATCCAGGCCGATCCTACCGCCGGGCTGGCGCCGCTCGATGTGGCCTTCACCTCCCTGGTGACCGGCGGCAATCCGCCGTTGAGCTATTGGTGGGAGTTCGGGGACGGCGGGACGAGCGACCAGTCCGACACTGCCCACAGCTACACCGATGTGGGGACCTTCCAGGCGTTCGTGGTTGTGACCGATGCCGACGGGGACACCTCCCAGGACGGCGTCTCCATTTCGGTGGGGAACGCCGGCACCCCGGCTGTGACCGTGACGGCCGTTCCGGACAGCGGTCCGGCGCCGCTCCAGGTGGCCTTCACCTGTTCGGCCGCGGGCGGCAATCCGCCCTACTCCTTTCGCTGGGACCTCGGGGACGGCACCCACGCCGACATCTGGAATCCTTCTCATCTCTACGCCGGCATCGGCGACTACCTGGCCACCTGTACGGTGACCGACAGCTTCGACCAGACCGGCCAGGGCACGGCGAGCATCGAGGTGGTGGATCCCAACCTGCCGCCGGTCATCGACGGCCTGACCATCGACAACGGGTGGTCGGGAACCGACCAGACATGCTCGGCTGTCGGCCAGACAATGATTCAGTTGCTGGTCGGCGCTCATGACGGCAACGATCCGCCGGACGACCTGTCTTTCCAGTGGACCTTCGACATGGTGCCTCCGGGCAGCCTGGCCGTCTTCAACAACGCGAGCGTGATGAACCCTACTTTCGTGCCCGACCGGGAAGGCCAGTATGTCGTCCGCGTGCGGGTGAGCGACGGCCGGGGCGGGGTGGCGACGTCCACGGTCACGGTCACGGCCGGCCTGGCCGAGAGGGTCGTGTTGATGAGTCCCGATCCGGCGGCGAGCGGCATCGCCGGAGAGCCTTACGCCGAGCCGCTGGTGGTCCGGGTGGAGACCCTCTGCGGGATCCCCTGCCGGGAAGCCGGGGTCGGCTGGACGGCGGTCAACGGGCGGGTGGTCGGGACCACCGGCGCATCGGACGAGGGGGGCATCGTCGAGGCCGAGGTCGTGTTGGGCTGCGACGCGTCCGAGCCGGCCGGGTTCAGCGCGTACTTGCCGGACGACCCGGACACGGCCGAGTTCATCATCGGGGTTGACGTCGGCCCTCCGTTCTCACTGCTGATCACTCCGGAGCGGGACGTGCCGGTGCACGACGGGGCCGGGGCGAGCAACCCGATGATCATCATTTATTTAAAAGA
>SDBT01002011.1_pt1 | contig 36444 bp, 28 predicted proteins | sample 2277101 | NCBI WGS metagenome assembly SDBT01 (sample SAMN10404973, study PRJNA504765) | marine sediment metagenome | isolation source: marine sediment core GS10_PC15, 103 cmbsf | place: Arctic Ocean: Southern Knipovich Ridge | collected 2010 | reverse complement strand
ACACATCCATCATTGTTCAGGTCGCCTAAAAGTGCCCAGCCGTGTGGGGCCATACTCGCCTGGGCTGTTCCGCCATAAGCTCCCATGTTAACACGAAGGTTTATACCATAAAGATTGTCCGGGTCTCGCGCTACAGTCATCAACTCATCGCCCAATGGCGTGCCCGGATTACCCGCATCGATACACGGGCTTGTAACATCGTCCCAGGTCCACTGGCCTGAACCGCTGCTGTATCTCCAGCCCTCACTCTTCAAACGATAATCACCATTATTGGAGTCGACAAAAAATGGATCAACACCCAGGAGGTAACTGTACGTTGCTTCGCACTGAAACAGATTTCCGCCGGGGTTATTCCAGAAAATGCTATTGGCGATATTGGGGTTGGCTCCGTTCCATGCTTCTATACCTGCCCCGTTGCCTGCTATAGTTACATTGCTTATTGTCGGCGAAGCGGAATTTATGAAGACCCCGAGGTCGCTGCCCGTAATAATAAAATTCTTCAGTACGCTGTTTGGTTCTTCAGCAGTAAAAAACGATACGCCATAATCGCCTGGTGCCTGAAGCACTGGTGGTTCATCTGCATTTTGAAGTGTTATAGCTTTACCCTTAAAATCAAGTGCTTCGGTATATGTACCGGGCCAGACAAGAATCGTGTCGTCATCCTCAGCCGTATCAATTGCGAATTGTATCGTCTCAAACGCTGTTTCTCGTGTCTGCCCATAATTACCATTGTTACCAGTCGCACCATCAACGTGGTGATAAGCTGGTATTAGTAAAAAAATGTAGTCCTCGCCACTAATTAACCGGCCCCTGCCTACAATTTGGCCACTGTTATTAATCTCAAAGGCACATTCTAACATCTCCCACTCAGAGCCTTCTAAGAGTCGTTCCTTAAGGTTCGTCATTACGCCGTTATTCCAAATAACAGCTTCACCACCAGCAAGACCAACTATTTGGCCAAGGTCGTTGATGCCCCATGCTCTGCTTTCAGTGCCAGATATTCCAAGATCAGTTAATACGTTATTGTCCCAAAAAAATGCATGATATTTGCCATCGGTAGAACGAGCACAACCAACCACCTGTCCAGATTCATTAATTCCATAAGCCCTGCTTATCCCACCTCCCAACTCAAAATTTGTTATCACTTCATTGCTATACAAAAAGGCGCGTTCGTTGCTAAGCTTCCCATTAACAGAATGACTACCTACAACTTCGCCTGAGTTGTTTATACCAATGGCAACGCCAGGAACTATTTCATTAACGTCACCGTCCTTGAAAAATACTGCATATGCATCCCAGTACCCTACTATTTGCCCAGAGTCGTTGATGGCTCTACCTTGGGCGTTTGAGCCCCCAAACTTACCCAAGTTTAGGTATTCGCCATTATCCCAAAAAAACACGTTGTAGTTAGTCACACCCACAACTTGACCAAGATTATTCATGCCATAGGCTCTATCATTATAACCATTTGCTATTGTAACTAACTCGCCTTTATCCCAGAAAAAAGCGCCTGCATATCCGCCGGTTCCAGCCACCTGTCCGGTCTCATTAATGGTCAGGTTTTTGCCATCCCAGCCGCCAGCCTCACAAATTTTGATGGCTTTGTACAAACTCTCAGCAAAAACTGTTGGAGCTAAGGTTAGAAATACCGTTACCAAAATCACTTTTCTCATTTTTTCTGTTTTCATAGCTCAAATCCTTTTTGTTATTTTCCTATCATCCTTTTGCTAATCGCACGAGCCACAGTATCCCCGGGTTGTTTTGCTGTGACCGGCGGTAAGTTCTTTTATTTGGTTCGGTAAATTCACTGCCGGCGCCATCGATGTCCTGAAGATAAGAGAATCGAAGCTCGCCCTGTTTTTGGCCATCTGTCAGGAATTCGATTTTGTCGACGACGTCGGCTTCGGTATCAATCGTATAAATTATCTTGCCCGAATTATGAGTAAGTGTGACGCGAGCTTTGTCGTCTGCCAGAAGTTCAGTCTCAAACCATAATTGTTGCGCCGCGGCGTCTCTGCGAACGGTATCTATCGTGTGCAGTCCCATCCACGGCCTGGGCAGGCCGGCAAAGTTGGTTGTTGTCTTTGATTGATCGCCCACCTTCAACCGAAACCAGGGCCAGTTTTGCTTAGCGGCGGCGTAAACAAACGGCAGTCGGCCGGTGCCGGTAACCTCCTTGTCTCTTATTTGGCCCTCAACGCGAAAATACGTCCAGCCTCGGCGATGCATCGTGTCGCGATTATCGACCACCTTTGTCCCCAGCGGCCAGTTGTACCGGAAATACTCCTCGTCCAGTACGTTTAGATGGCGGGCAATTTGCGTAAGCATGCTGCCCTGGTTTCGGTCTTGTTTAACAACTACCAATAGATTCCTCTCTTCGCTGGATAGATATCCGACTTGCTTTTCCTGCCCTTCGGCCTGTGAAAGAAAGTCTGTTAATTTCGCGTCGTCGCCGGGCAGCCTCCACACGCTCAAATCACCTGCCCACATTCGGGAATTCTCGATATAGACGGTGCCTTGGCGGTCATTGAAATAATAGTTGGCCTGGTCGTTTTGCAGGCGGTGACAATAAGAATTATTGCCGCCGGGGTCGCTTTTCACCAGCCGCATCATTACAGTTTGGCCGGGCTTTTCGGGATAATAATACCAGCATTCGGCGCCTTGCTGCCGGGCTTTTGCAGGATGTTGTGCATTGAAAAAAGTCTTTGCAATGGATTTTCGAGGCCCTATTGCAATCTTATTTACCGAAGGCGCTACTGTAACAGTGCCGGCACCGATTACGCCTGCGGTAATTAATGAAACGACCACGGTTTTGCTTGTCACGGCCGCTGCCAGTGCAGCGGCCGCACCTGTTTTGACCGTTGCCGCCGTCACCGACATGCTCGCCGCCGCCGCTTCGCTGGGGGCCGTCATCTTGCCAAACAATACCAAAGCCGTCAGCAGCGCGCCCTTGCTCAAGCCGCGACGGGCAAGTTGTTTTGCAAGCGACCTTTTTGCCCGGCTAAATAACATCCGGGCACCAAATTCGCTGCAGTCCATCGACTCGGCTATCTCGGAATACGACATCCCGTCATAGCATCGCATAGTCAGAATCGCCCGATGGCTGGTCTTGAGGCAACGCATTGCCACCGAAACTATTTCTTTCAATTCCTGGCTAATCAGATTCTGCAGTGCCTCCTGCTTGTCTTTTGCGGTATCGGCGTGTTTTGCGTAAGCCATGGTCAGTTTCTTTTCGTGCCGCTCTGTCCTGTGATGGCGGCGAATCTTGTTGAAGGCTATGCCGTACAGCCAGGGCCAGAAGCGGTCGGCACTTTTTAGTTTTCCGAATATTTTGTACATTTCCAATATTGTCTCCTGCACAATGTCCTGCGTCAGGTCTTCGGCCAACGTAAGACGGTAAACATATACACGCAGACGCGGCCTTGCCAGCTCCGCCAGGCGATTAAGGCTTTTCTCGTCGCTGAGCTGGGCCTCTTTGACCAGTTTGATGTAATCCGCGTTACAATCCATATAAAGCGATTATATCCGATAAGAATTAATAATAAGTGCCTGCAAAGACACTAAACGTAACGTTTTTTTTAAAAAATTTCAGAAAAATTTGAGTAATCCCCTGCCATTTGCCCCAAATGAGGATTTCAACGATGCTCAAGAGCCTAAAAACCACCCCGCCGTAGAAAAAACGGGCCCAAAGCATACGGCTTTGGGCCCTTCGATTTCACGTTCACTTTTGCCAACGCAAAACGTTATTTTGCTATCGGTCTTTTTCTTTCATAAACCCAGACTATGGGTTTATGTCAAAATAATCCTTAAATTCTGCCATCCAGTCCGGCCATTCTCCTCCTGGTAACATTGATCGTAGATTTTGTATGGCACCTATATTGCCGTATTCGTCTTCCTCTTCTGAGTCTGCCGTATATATCCGACTCCATTTCTGTAGCCACAATTCTTTCAGTCCCACCGACCTGACGGAAAAATCCAGGAACAGACTGTTTACATAACCATTGTGCCGGTTGACGCAGAATTGCCTCATGTTGTTAGCCATGCCTTCAGCCTGTGTAACCCCCAGTTCAATTTCCGCAGGAAGGTCAATCTGTTGTGGGTAACCGAAGAGAAAGTAGGCATCGAGCAGTAGTGGTATGGTATCGGCGTCTTTGATATTGAATGTCAGCCAGGCACCGGCTAGCGGGCGGTTACCGGCCATGGTACCATCTGCAATGGACCCTTTATTTTCCGGCATCCCGGCACACCAGTCGTTCATTCCATAGCTGCCTCGGTCACCGGGATACTCCGATTGCCAGGCGCCCTCCATTTCAGCCATGGTATACCCCAATTCCTCGTCGTTCCAATTTGTACCATCATACGGACAAATGCCCGGGAAGATTCCCCAGGCAGAATATTTGCCCCTGCCTCCACGGCTCCAGGGTTTGGTAGCCATCGGGCAGAGACAAAGCTCGCGTTTATTGTCATAATAAGGCCGCAAATAATTTAGCCACTCCCTGTAGCACCTGCCGCTCCAATTCGTGCACCAGTTTCCATCGCCGAGCTGACCATCGTTGTCCTCGGCGTACATTTGAAACATTGCACCCCATTGGCGAAGATTGGACTGACAGACCGCGTTTTTGGCACGCATGCGTCCGCCGGACCCGATTGCCCCGAGGTTCATAACAAGAAACACTACACAGCCGGCAGCAACGGCAATATCTTTCTTTGATAAATTAACTTTTGCTTTCATAATCCTGCCTCACAGTCACTGTTTATCATTTTAGTCAATATTCAGCCATCGACTCGCAAGCGCCGCCAGATCGTCAAAATCCACACGCAGGTCGTGGTTTATGTCACCTTTAAGATATAATTCCAGGCCCTGATAGTCACATCCATCCGGGTCCGAGCAATCGAGCCACTGGGCCGCTAACAGTGCAAAATCAACGCCGTTGATTGTCCTGTCAAGGTTCAGGTCCTGGGGTCTGTGCATATCTAATCCATCTTCGCAGGCGCCTGCCTCGATTGCCCATACCGTGTTGTTTGCGTCACTGACTATAATCGTATTGTCAGCCGCTATTACAGGGAAACTGAGCCATCCATCGCCGCTGAATTGAGAAACAACTTCTCCATTGGCATCTACCACATAGACAAAGTTATCATCACAGGCCGCATAGATAAGGCCGTTACTGCCGACTGTCAGGGTATAGCCGCCGGCCATTCCCAGATGAGTTTCCCATTTAATGCTGCCGTCAGGATTTACAGCCCGCAGGTTCGGGTCGTCGAAACTGACGTAGATCGTACCGTCCGGTCCGAGGGCAGGGGCGGACCAGCCGTCCGCATAGCCGTATCCAGGATAGGGGTTACCAAAATAATCATACTCTCTGTGCCCCAGATTCGTTGCCCAGATTATGTTTCCGTCATTGGCGTCAATGGCATATAGATTGGGGTCGTAAAGAAGCGTCTGATATATCGTGCCGTCGTCTGCAATAACCGGCGAGGCGAATGGCCAGCTTACCGACGGGTAACAGTTAAGTAAATCGCAATCGCTCGAAGTGAAAGTGCACGTCCATTTAACACTCCCGTCATTGGAGTCAAGTGCATAGAGGTTCGCATCGTACAGGCCGCCGATATAGACCGTGCCGTCAGCGCCTATCGCGGGTGAGGCTAAAATCGAGCTTTCCGATGACAGACCTATGCCATCGGTCTCGAAGGTCCATAGCTCGCTGCCGTCCTGGTCGAGTGCGTAAAGCACGCCGTCTTCTGAGCATGCATATACCTTGCCATCCTCTGATACCGCGACAGAAGAATACACAACACCATAGGTGGCGTGTGTCCATAAAAGGCTTCCGCCGATACTGATTGCATACAGTTTTCCGTCCCGGCTTCCGACGTACACTGTGCCGTTTGCGCTTATAGTCGGCGAACTAAGAAGCGGCGAGTTTACATCGTAGCTCCACACAAGCGAACCGTCGGTATCGAGCGTATATACCTTGCCGTCCTCGCAGGCGATGTGCACTCTGTCACCTGCGCCTATAGTCACACTTGCCGATACAGGCTCGGTGGTTTCGAAACTCCATTTAACACAGCCAACCTCCGGGCCGTAGTTTTCGCTAAGGCCGGTCCTTCTGAAATTGCCGCCAAGTGATTTCCATTTTGCCGGCACCGCCGGATGCGGGGTATAACTGTTAATCGAAAATGTCCCGCTTTCGATGCTGACAGTTTCTGCGGCGCCGGTACTGGGGACAACTTTAACCAGACACTGGCCCGAATCAACCCCGGCCGGCAACTGCCACAGATAGCTGCCGTTATCAGCAACGCTGTTTTCGATAGTCAGCCAGCCGGCCCCGCCGTTGGTGCTGTAGGAAATATCGACCGTGCCGCTTATGCCGTATCCCGACCATTCGATTTTGTGCAGGCTGTCCGCCGCCCAGACCTCGTTTGCTTCCGGCCTGGTAACAACCACCATCGGTGAAAATTCATCGGCCCCCATATCAATGTAAAGACCAATAACGCGGGGCTCGCCATCGATATCAAGATCATTTGGTAACATGAAAAAGTTCGGACAGCCGGTGTTTATACAGGGAGAAGCTTTTTGCAGATGCAAATCACCGAAATCGTCGTTGTCTCCGACGCCCCAGCCGTCACCCCCATCGTTGGGATCGCGTACGAACAGGGGGTCATCGTCGATGTTGTAATTGTTCCCTTCGTTGAAAGGTATATTTGCGTCGGCGGGATCATCATCCTGGATGCAGCTGTATATAATGTCTACTACATTAGGCTCCTCGGCATAGATTTGTGCTGACTGGCCTGAACCACTGCTGTCGGTATTGCCCCAGAGAATGGAATTAGCCAATCTCACGCTCTCGGAAGAATATATACCACCACCGATACCTCCGGCCTGATTGCCGCTTATTGTACAGCCGGTTATTTTCAGAAATGCGCCAAGGAAGCATATCCCACCACCGTAATTCGATGTCGTATTGCCGGCTATCATAGTATTTGTCAATGTCGGATAACTATCATTTTCGCAATATATTCCGCCACCATCAACGTTAGCGTTATTTCCGTTTATCGTGCAGTTGATAAAAGTCGGCGAGCTTGATTCGCAGTATATCCCGCCTCCCACATATACTGTGGTATTTCCGTTTATCGTGCAGTTGATAAAAGTCGGCGAGCTTGATTCGCAGTATATCCCGCCTCCCACATCCACTGTGGTATTTCCGTTTATCGTGCAGTTGATAAAGGTCGGATCACTGCCTGCGCAATATATCCCGCCTCCCCCGTTAAATGCGGTATTTCCTTCTATCACGCAGTTCTTGATTGTGGTATTAGAATTGAAGCCGGCAACGATAGCTCCTCCTTTGTAAAGCACTGGAAATGGAAACTGCCCTACAGAGACTCCAATCCCATTAGTAATTGTCAAACCATCCAGCACAGAGGCCTTATCTCCACCACCGGGAACGCCAAAAGCGAATCCGCAACCGTCGTTGTTACAGTCGACGATTGTAGTTGCCACAATTTCCGGCATCTCAGGGGCAACGCTCTGAACGGTAATAGCTTTGCCCAAAAAACTTATATTCACGTTGCCTGTGCCAATATAGGTGCCTGGAAAGACCATGATAACGTCGCCATCGTCAGCATCGTTGATTGCGGCCTGGATGTTATTGAAATCGGCAGGGTCGTCATCGTTGACAGTAATCATGTCGGCTTGGCACGGAATAGCCAAAAAAAGACATATGTAGGCAAAAAGCAATTTTTTCATTTTCAATCCTTCTCCTATGAAATTCGACCGCTGAATTTGGAAGATAGGGCCGGTATGGTTATACGAATTGCGGTATTGTGACAATTCTTCGCCCGCGCCTCCGTTTAATAATTCTATTATAAAACGACTCAATTTGCAAGAAATTTTTGACTACTTTGCGGCTTTTGCTTTTCTAATCATCGACTTGACCGAAACGGGTGTGCCGTTTTTGGCTTTTGATTCGTCGGCGGCGCTCATAAAGGCGTAAATCTCTATAGTCTGCTCTGCTGTCACCGGGACATTGCCTGTCTTAAAAAACCCGACTATCTCATCGATTAATCCCTTGTAGTTCCAGTTCCCTCTGATAGGCACAATCCCTTTTCGGCCGTATACCACCGCTCCCGGGCCTGACCTGCCTTTGCGAATCCCGCGAAAGGTACCGATCCTGCCGTCCTTCCAGACACCGACAACAAATTCACCGTCTTTGGTCTGTGTCCGCTGGACCGTATCACAGCCGGGCCCCATTATTGTAAACAGCGCCTCTACCCCATGTATCCCATACCAGTACAAATCCGGGTGGTGCTCTTCCAGGTGACATGGACTGTAAGTGCTGCAGCCGAGCACCCGCCCGATTTTCTTATTGTCCTTAATCCCGGCGATGCCGGGGAAGAACCGCAACGATGAACTCGACCAGCACGGCACGTTATTTTTTTTGGCTAATTGAAAAATTGCAATCACGTCCGCCAGGCTGCCCGCCATTGGTTTGTCAACAAATACGGGTTTGCCCGCCGCTATTACAGCCCTTACCTGCTTCAGATGTGGGCGGCCGTCGACACTCTCCAGTAAAATACCATCGACCTTTTTGCAAAGCTCTTCAATGCTGTCTACGATTTCCACGCCGAACTCATTAACCAATCTATTGGTAAACTTATCGATTCTCGTAGCCGACGCTTTAACATCCGGCGAACCACCCCGATAGCCGGCTATCACTTTGCAGCCATAGTTATTCTTTGGGTCGTTGATAAGCTTTGTAAAGTGGATCACATGCGAGGTGTCCAGGCCGATTATACCAATACGAAAAACTTCGCTCTTGGCCTTAGCAGATTTTGCTGCAGCGTTAACTGATTTGTTTTTGGTCTTTTGCTCTCGGGCACAGGAAAATACTGCCCCCATCAAACAAAACACCAACGCTGCCAGGATAACTTTTCTAAGCATGGTAAATTCCTTTCTTTAGCGAATATTTTCTGCAACCAAAGCCTTAGTTTGACTCAAAAAACACGGCTTGTCAATCATTAATCAACCTGCTGCTGCGATATAGCTTTCATAAACCGTAAAAGGTAAAGGATATTGAAATTCTTATAAAATTATACTATATTAATTATGTGTCTGTGTAAGAATGGTTGCCTCGTTTTAAGGAAAGAAACTTATGGGAAATGACAATATTTCACGAAGAGACTTTCTTCAAAAGACATCCCTCGCAGCCGCGGGTGCGATAGTTGGGCCGCTGATTGACAAAGCCGACGCCGCCGAGAACAAGGCTATCAGAAAAACCCGCAGCTACAATCCCGATATGCGATATCGCCGCCTTGGAAAGACCGGCCAGTATATTTCGGCGGTCGCGCTTGGCGGCCACTGGAAACGGGTAACTAAGATAGTACCGAATAATTTCGGCGGCTGGGCCGATGAATCGGTTGATTATATGAACAGCCCGGAGTTTCTCAAGAACCGTACCGACGTTGTCAATCGCTGTATGGAGGTCGGTATTAATTATATTGATGCCTGTATGCGCGGCGAGGTAATCGCTTACAGCAAGGTATTAGGCAAAAAACGCGACAAGATGTATCTGGGCGTTTCGTATTTCGAGCACGAGGCCCGCAATAAGAATTACCGTACCGCCGACAAGCTGCTGGAAAGTCTGGATGCCATACTCGGCGAAGCAAAACTTGAGTACGCCGACCTGTGGCGGATTACCTGCCTCGAGCCGGGCGGCAAACATACCTTTAATACATCCTATGAGGTAGTCGCAGCCCTGGAAAAAGCCAAGAAACAGGGCAAGACACGATTTACCGGAATCTCATCGCATGACAGGAAATGGCTCAAGATGATGATTGAATATTTCCCGCAGATTGAGACAGTCCTTTCCCCTTATACCGCAAGAACAAAGAAGCTGCCCACCGATAGCATTTTCGATGCCCTCAAGAAGCACGATGTTGGCTTTTTAGGCATCAAGCCTTTTGCCAGCAATTCCCTGTTCAAGGGCAGCAGCGCGCCTGATGACCCCAATGCCCGGGAAGACAACCGCCGGGCGCGCCTGGCCATCCGTTACATTCTGTGTAACCCGGTCATTACCGCTCCGATTCCGGGCCTGATTACCACCCAGCAAGTCGATAACATGGCAAAGGCCATCACCGAACGCCGCACACTCGACGTGACCGAAAAGGCCGAACTCGAAAAGGCAATGGACCAGGCCTGGGCCAAGCTGCCCGGTAACTACCAATGGCTGAAGAACTGGGAGTATGTATAAAAATACAATTGGTGTAGATAGACTACTTTCCCAAAGAGCATGGTGGCTACTATTACTGATCTCAATTGAATTTTCCAGCGGTACTTCTGTTTGATACAAAGGATAAATAGATGAGGCGTTTGCTGTTTTTTTTATTGATTCTTGTATTTGCCACAAGTGTCGTCTGGCTGGTAAACTCTAAGAAGCAAACGCCTGAAAGTAAGGCTATTGAATCAGAAGAGCCGTTATTGCTTCTTGATGACGAGCCTTTGCTGCTGCTCGACGATGCAGAACCTTTAGACCTTGACCCGGCAACCGGCCCGGCAGCCGACAACAGCCGTTGTCACGTCTGCCATATGAACTACGAGGTAGAAGAACTGGCTGTCACACACGCTCGAAATGATATCGGCTGTGAAAAGTGTCACGGCCCATCTGAAAAGCATTGTGCTGACGAAGACAGCATCGTCGGGCCCGATATTATGTACTCAATGGCAAAAATTAATGCATCCTGCATGGCTATAGAATGTCATCCAGGAAATGAAATAGATGACCCCAATCATAAAAATATCCTGTACGACCTGGAGGCCAATAAGACATACTGTACAAATTGCCACGGAGACCACCTCATAAGTCACCGTACCAGAAGATGGAATAAGAATACCGGTGAGCTTCTCGAGGACGACAAGGTGCGTTTGTATATAGACCAGAGGCCTGAAGAGGCGGAATAATTATTTTAATTTGAATTGAAAGGAAACGGACAAATGAAAAATTTCAGAATTGTGTTGTTAATCACGATTGTGATGTTGACTGGTCTGGCAGGTGTCCTCGGCTGTGATTCATCATTTAAGTCTGATTCACCGTGTAAAAAGAAGTGTTCTGCAAAACCGCCTAAGGGTGCAATTGTTCTTTTTGACGGCAAGGATTATTCACAGTGGGTCGGCAAAAGAGGCGGGCCTGTAAAATGGAATATCGTTGATGGGGCAATGGAGGTCGTGCCCGAAACTGGTGACATAGTCACAAAACAGAAGTTCGGTGACTGCAAACTGTACATCGAATTCAACGTTCCACTAATGGCACCGGACGTGAAAGGCCAGAAACGAGGAAACAGCGGAATCTATCTGCAGAACCACTATGAAGTCCAGATTCTTGATTCATACCGATTAAAGTCTACCAATATGGACTGCGGGGCAATTTTCTGGGTAAAGGCCCCCGACCAAAACGTCTGCAAAAAACCCGGCCAGTGGCAGAGCTACGATATTACTTTCCGTGCCCCTCGATACCAAGGCGCAGGAAAGAATGCAAAGAAAATCGAGAACGCGCGACTTACTGTATATCATAATGGCGTACTGATTCACGAAAATGCCGAAGTCCCAAAGCATACCGCCGCCGGAACTCGCGAAGCACCAGGCCCAGGGCCTATTATGCTGCAGGACCACAATAACAAGATGCGCTTCCGTAACATCTGGATAGTGCCGCTTTGATAGCGTAAAGCCGGATAATCCGAAAGGAGGGCAAAAGGCAAAAAAAACAAAAATTTTTATTGCAGACTAAAATGCAGTTGGATATACTCATTGGTTCGGAATTTTGACCGGTCGGCAGCGAAAAGGAGTATAAATGGGACCTGCATTAAATGGGTTGATGAAACTTCAAAGCGTTGAAAATCGTCTCCGGGCTGTGAAAGCAAAACTCACAAGGTGCAGAAGAACTGTAATCATTCAGGAAAATCAAATCAGAAGCCTCCAAAATTCCCTCGAAGCCAAGAAGGAAGAAGTTCTGTTGACCAAAGTCCAGTCCGACCGTTTGGAACTTGAATTGAAGGTTAGAGCCGAGGCAATGACCAAGCTGCGGGCCTCACTTAATGCAGCAAAAAGCAACAAAGAATACGCCGCGATTCTGACCCAGCTAAATACAACTAAGGCCGACAGCATAAAATTTGAAAACCAGGTACTTGAATTGTTAAAGGATATCGAAACAGACGAGGCCGAGTGTCAGGATATTCAGAACCAGATAGACGAGCAAAAACAGACACTTGAGCAGGTCCGCAAAGATGCCGAGTTGTCGGCTGCCAGGTACGAAACTGAAATTGAAGAAGTCCAGGCAGAATGGAACCAGGTCGCACAGACCGTACTAACAGAATCGCTTGATATATTCAGGCGTGTCGCTGAAACATATGACGGCGAAGCCCTGGCTGGAATCCAGAAGCAGGGAGACAAAACCGAAACCTATAGTTGTGGCGGCTGCTTTATGGGCATCACTGCCGAATCCGTTAATCTACTTATGACTAAAGACGATATAATTCGCTGTCCCAACTGCACGAGAATACTTGTTCTTGGCGAGTCACAGGATAAGGGTGAATAATCATTTTATGTTTTCTCATTGAGTATTAATCAGTAGTAATCATTAATCATTTAAAAGTGTTGCACGGTTGGCCAAGAAAACAGAACAAGTAATCATCTATACTGACGGCGGCAGCAGGGGAAATCCCGGCCCGGCTGCTGCAGGCTTTGTTATAATGGATAACAACGCAAACACACTTGTCGCCAGGGGCCTGTTCCTCGGAGAAACCACCAACAACGTAGCTGAATACACCGCTGTCGTCAATGCCTTGACGGCTGCAAAAGAACTTGATGCCGGCCAGGTAAAGCTTTTCGCCGACAGCCAACTGCTCGTCAGGCAACTCAATGGCCAATACAAAGTCAAAAGCCGGAACCTGAAAGACCTTTATAAGCAATCTATGCAACTGCTGTGTTTTTTTGACAGTTGGCAGGTGACCCACATCAGCCGGGACAAAAACACCGCCGCCGACCGGTTGGTTAACCTGGCCATTGACAAAAAAGCCGCCATTGACAAAACACCCAAGCGGGGTAAAAAGCCGGTTAAGACAACACCACAAAGTCAAATTAAAAAACCAGTTCGAATTGGCGCATTGATTAGCGGTGGCGGCAGAACTTTACTGAACATTCTTGAGCTCATCAAAGCAGGACAATTAAATGCCGAGGTTGTCCTGGTAATAAGCTCACGTTCTACCGTAGCCGGCGTTGAAAAAGCAGAGAAAGCAGGCCTAAATGTAAAAATCATTCGCAAAAAAGACTTCCCTGACATCGATGAATTCAGCAAGCAGATTGAAGAGCAATTAGTTGCTGCGAAAGTTGACCTTGTTATTCAGGCAGGCTGGCTTTGTCTGTGGAAGATACCTGCCCGATACGAAAGTCGTGTGATGAACATCCATCCGGCCCTGTTGCCGAGTTTCGGCGGAAAAGGTATGTGGGGACATTACGTTCATGAGGCGGTCTTAAAACAAGGTTGTAAAATAAGCGGCTGTACGGTTCATTTCTGCACCAACGAATACGATAAAGGCCAAATAATTGTACAGTGTTGCTGCCCTGTCGAAGACGACGATACACCTGATACTCTCGCTGCCAGAGTATTTAAGCAGGAATGCATTGCCTATCCGCAGGCCATAAAACTGTTCTCCGAAGGCAAACTGTGCGTCCAGGACGGCAGAGCAAGAACAAAATAATCGTGTTATCGCGTGCATTAAAAACGTATAATATAAATATGAACAAACGCCAAAAAGCTGCCTTATTAAACATCATACTTGTGGTAACCTTAACAGCCATTGCGGTTGTCGCAATGGTCAACTTCAAGGATTGGGTCAACCACACCGAAGCGATGCGGGCTATGGACCATCTTGGCCGAGTGGCTCTTAAGTATCGACAAGACTACCACGCAGTGCCCCCCGAGTCTCATATCGACAACATTAGAAAAAATCTGCAAGGCCATGCCCGCCTCGGCGAACTATACTACAGGGCCAGATGGATAGATTTTGAGAGTTCAGACGATGAAATCCTGGCTTGCACCGAGAAAAGTTATCACTCATTTTTCCTCGGCAGCGGAGCTATTGTTTTAAGACTGGACGGCCGGGTAGAATGGATGGACACAAAACAGTTTCGAGCCTTGCTTGCCAAACAGCAAAGCCCTTCAGAAATTGAATTATTCCGCGAATAATCGAACAGACCTTCCTTTTTGAAGGATAAGATACATCTTTAAGACCCCTGCCGTTATTATACTCTTGTAGTTATGTAACAGCCTGCTTACTTTTGCTCGGCTCGGCCTCTTTGAGGCCCTTGAATCTCAGGTGCTCTTCGTCCTGTACGTCAATCTTTATAACGTTCTTGCCTTTGAACTCATCCCGAAGCAGAGCTTCCGAGAGCGGGTCTTCGACGTAGTGCTCGATTGCCCTTCGCAAAGGTCTTGCGCCAAATTCCGGATTATAACCTTTGTCGATAAGGAAGGCTTTAACCTCTTCTGCAGGCTCCAGTCTCAAACCGTGGTCGGTCAGCCGTTTGAACGTTTTTGCCAGTTCGAAGTTGACGATTATTTTCAGGTCCTCTCTCGTTAAAGACTTGAACACTATCGTATCGTCAAGCCGATTCAGGAATTCCGGCCTGAAGTGATTTTCGACTTCCTTGGTGAGCATCTCTTTCATCTTCTCATAGTTGGCTTCGGCTGTCTTTTTACCGAATCCGAAGCCCGACTGGTTCTTAATCAAATCCGCTCCGATATTGCTGGTCATCAAAAGTACGACATTTTTGAAATCAACGTGTCTGCCGAAATTATCGGTCAGCCTGCCCTCGTCCATAATCTGCAGCAGCATATTGTAAACATCCGGATGGGCCTTTTCTATCTCGTCCAGAAGCAGAACAGCATAAGGCCTGCGTCTGATTCTTTCTGTCAATTGCCCGCCTTCTTCATAGCCTACATACCCCGGAGGTGCGCCAACCAGCCGGCTGACGTTGTGCTTCTCCATAAATTCGCTCATATCCAGTTGTACCAGAGCATTCTCATCGCTGAACATAAACTCGGCAAGGGCCTTTGCCAGCAGTGTCTTTCCAACGCCGCTGGGCCCTAAGAGGATAAAGCAGCCCATAGGACGATTTGGGTCTTTTAGGCCGCTTCTGCTGCGCCTGACCGCTTTGGCCACCGCACCGATTGCCTCGTCCTGTGAGACAATACGTTTATGAAGTTCGGTCTCAAGTTCCAGAAGCCGCTGTGCCTCTTTCTTCTCAAGCCTTGTCAGCGGAACTCCGGTCATATTGCTGACGACCTCGGCGATGGTTTCTGTGTCCACCACGCCGGTAGAGTCTTTATTCTTCTCATACCATTCTTTATGCAGACGCGTCTTCTGGTCCAAAAGCTGCTGCGCCTCATCTCGCAATGACGCCGCACGTTCATAGTCGGCATTCTTGACCGATTCATCCTTTTCTTTTTGCAATTGCTCTATCTTTTTTTCGAGTTCTGCCAGGTCCGGCGGAGGGGTCATATTGTTAATTCGAACCCTGGCTCCGGCCTCATCAACAACATCAATTGCCTTGTCGGGCAGACATCTGCCGGCAATATATCTGATTGACAGTTCCACCGCCTGGAAAAGTGCCTCATCGGTAAACCGCACCTTGTGATGCGCCTCATAGCGGTCCTGCAGACCTCGCAGTATATCCAGTGTCTCTTCCCTTGTGGGCGGCTCCACAATTATCGTTTGGAATCGCCTCTCAAGCGCACCATCTTTTTCAATGTGCTTCCTGTATTCGTCCAAAGTGGTTGCTCCAATGCACTGCACCTCTCCTCGGGCAAGGGCGGGCTTTAACATATTCGAAGCATCGATAGCGCCTTCGGCACCACCGGCCCCTACCAGCGTGTGAAGCTCATCAATAAAAAGAACAACGTTCTTATCTCGTTTGACCTCGTTAATGACCGCCTTTATGCGTTCTTCGAACTGGCCGCGGTATTTTGTCCCGGCTACCATCATCGCCAGGTCCAGCACCACCACACGTTTGTTACATAGTATTTCGGGCACCTGCTTGTTGACGATTTGAGTGCTTAACCCCTCAACGATGGCGGTCTTTCCAACACCTGCTTCACCTAACAATACAGGATTATTTTTTGTACGTCGGCACAGTATCTGTACCAGTCGCTCAATCTCGTTCTTCCTGCCGATTACTGGGTCAAGCTCATCATTGGCTGCCAATTGTGTAAGGTCTCTGCCGAAGCTGTCCAGTGCCGGTGTCTTGCTTTTGGTTTTGGGACGGCCGACAGTCGGTGTCATCTTCATTCCGAGTCCCACAGACCCTTCGTCTACGCTGGCCCCAAGTAAATTCAATACCTCCTGTCGTACTTCTTCGAGTTTCAAGCCGATGCTCATAAGTACCTGGGCCGCGATACCTTCGTTCTCACGCAGCAGACCCAGCAGGATATGTTCGGTCCCGACGTAGTTATGGTTAAGCGCCCTGGCCTCCTCGATTGCGAACTCGATGACCTTCTTGGCACGCGGTGTCTGCGGCAGCTTGCCCATCGTCACCATGTCCGGACCGCTTTTGACCAGCTTCTCCACTTCGAGACGAAGCTTTTTTATATCAACGTCCTGGTTCTTCAGAACCGTTGCCCCTACGCCGCTGCCTTCCTTAACCAGTCCCAGTAGAATGTGCTCGGTTCCTATATACTCGTGGTTAAACCGCTGCGCCTCCTGGTTTGCCAATGCCATCACCTTACGCGCACGGTCTGTAAATCGCTCAAACATCTTTTACCTCTAATAATCTTTCCAGAAAAAATTATACGGGTCTCAATTGAATTTTCCCATTTATCCGCGGGTAACTTGTGCCACAGGTAGTATCTACCTTCTAAGGGTATAAATTAAAAATAACCAATTACGGCTTTAGCCGCGGATATTTACTACCCTTAAGGGTATAAAATCACAACCTCTCATATGAAACGAAATTCGTCGTTATACCGCCACCTCCAGTATTATAACAAACTTCTGCACATCTGTCAAGCCGCCAAAAACAAGCCTTCTCTGGCCTGTAACTGCGGCTCCTCTCACTTTTTTATATGCCGAGATTGACTCGATGTTCATTTCCTGTAGAGACATTTCTTCTTCAACTTAGTTTTCTATCGACAAAAAACGCCCCCGACTTTGCGATTGATTACCCAATATCGGCGTTTTTAAGGCCAAAATGACAACCCAGGTTAATTTAGAGCCCTCTGATGTAAGAAAAAAACTTGAAATATATTAACATTTTTCTTGCTAAAGATAAGTCATATGTTAATATAATTAAATACAGGCTTAATTTTATTAATTTATCCTTCGTGGAGATAGCTGCTGCAGCCAATAGAAAAACGACCGACAAGGAGCCGACCAAATGACCCGACGAGTTGTAGCCAAATCGAGCTATTGGGTCACCGGGCTTTAGCAAAAGGAGTCTAAATATATGAAGATATTGCCAACAACATGTCCTGCCTGTAAGGAAATATTGAAAGTCAAGGAGCTGGTCTGCCAAAGGTGTGACACAGAAATTGAAGGGTTATACGAATTACCGGCATTAGCGAGACTTTCGTTCGAAGAACAGAAGTTCATATCGGAATTTGTAAAGGCAAGCGGCAGCCTCAAAGAAATGGCAAAGCTGCTGGGACTAAGTTACCCCACAGTTCGTAACCGACTCGATGATATTATCGAACGGATTAAATCTATGGAAAACCAAAAGTAAAGATTTCCCTTAGGAGATAGTATTATGACTGAAATAGAAGCCAAAACAGACAGCAGACAAAAAAGGACACTCGGCCAATGGCTGTTCAATCCGTTTCAATTTATTGCCGGCCCCAGGGCCCTGTTTGTGGGATTGATAATCATTTTACTAACCGCATTTATCGGCTTGCTCAGCAACACACACTTTGATGGAGTTCTCGACGTTCACACTGGCCTGAAAGCGCCTATCTGGTTGTTCTTTGCAGAAAGCCTGATTGACTGGCTGTGTATGGTTTTGTGCTTGTTTTTTTCAGCCTTAATTGTTTCACGGTCGCAGTGGCGATTTATCGATATTCTGGGAACACAAGCCTTGTCCCGGTGGCCGACACTGCTATCAGCACTAATAATGCTGCCTGATGCAAACCGCAGGTTTGGCCAGTATATGATATCAAAGCTTGGCCAAAGTAGTGCGGCGGTGACAATTAATTCTACCGACACAGTCATCTTTTTCATTGCTGCGATAATTGCCCTTTTAATGATAATCTGGATGGTAGCTTTGATGTATAAAGCTTATTCCGTTTCCTGTAATCTTAAAGGTGCAAAAGCGGTCGTAACATTCATAATAAGCTTGGTTTTAGCTGAAATAGTTTCAAAAGTGCTTATTTTAGCGTTGCTCAGTCGATTCATTTAACTCGATTACAAATATTGAATTGCATTTATTATGGCAAATGTAGATGCCCCAGACAAAATCTTACTGCAAAGACACCGCTCCGTTGCGGTTGAGATACTTTCTGTTTCAACAGCGGTAATTATGTTTCTATTTATCGCACTTATCTCCTATATTGCCAAGGCCGGCCTGGTAGAATGCCTCTTAATTTCAGCGATACTGGGCTTATTTACAATAGTTATTATGACTCCATTTATGGGAGGTCTTCGGTATGAAATCGTAGACAAGAAACTTGTTATAAGCAGCGGCCTCTTAAGAATAAGACTGAAAAAGATTTCTATTGACCGCATATTGCATATGAAACCATCCAGTTACAATGTATTCAGGTCAACAGCCTGGGGGTGGTACAACAAGTTTCCAGACGGTTCTGTCGGTTATGTCAGGGGCTTCAAGGGAAACGCTCTTAGAATAGAAACGACTGAAGAAAGATATTTGTTAGCTTCCGAAGACCCTGAAGACCTAAAAGCAAAAATCGAAAGAATCTCCGAACAAAATGATGGGTAAAGTATGACACAAAAATGCATATGCGGTTTCTTGCAATATAAAGGGCAGAAAAGCAATCATTACTTTCATTGCAGGTATAATATGCGCCGAAGTGCTGTCCAAAATTATTATAACAGGACTGCTCGTGTGAGCATTCTATAACAACTTTCGTAAACAGACCAGGAACTCCGTTCTTAAAGGTCTTTTTCCTCGAGCAGTTTTCTCAGATACTGATTTTCACGCCGTGTCGCTTCGAGGTCGAAAAGCTGATATTTAATACAAATTCGCAGATAGTCCAGAGATTCCTGCAGACTATTTACGCTTTTTTGAAGCTCTTTATGGTTAGCGCGGGCCTGTTTGGCCAAGATCGCCAGCTTCTTGTATTGTGGATTGCTTACCCCCCCGAACTCTTTGACCAGGTCGTTAACTTCACCTTCAAGTTTCGATCTATCCATCATTTTGACCTTACCCTCTCACAAATCTCCGCCTTCAATCACCCCTAATTCTTTATAGATTATCCCTATTTCCCCCTACCGACCGATACTTAATAATGAGCAAAATCCATACCTAAACCCGCCTAAAGGGGTTTTTTGTGGAATTTAGCTGCTTACCGGCTTAAATAGCCTTAAAAGCCGCATTTATATAACGCCATTGAGCTTTGTTACTGCTTTTCAAGACACGCGCCTTATGCAGGTTAAGAGCAGGTGTTGCGAAAAGGCAACACTGAGGCCTTGTAGGTTTTTCTTAATCAGACATAACGGTTTTACCCAAAAAAAGTTAACGTCAATGTTTACAATTGTAAACATCCGTGTTGCTTTTATTACGCACACGCCCGTTATCAGTACTGCGATCAGAGTTTTTATAAGCTGCTACTGCGGTCTACATACATACACAGGTTATGGTTGCTTTCGGCCTCTGTAGCCTCCGATTATATAAGACTTGGTACAATTTTGCAGAACTCATATACAGGCAGTCACAGGAGATTGTTTTTCAATAGTTGACACCAACAGCCGGAAAATACTATAATAAGTATAGTTCAACCATGTTTTTTTTTGAATAAGGGGCGGCTATGAAATTTGAAAAAGACAGGGCGTTACAGCAGTTCAAAGGTCACATTATTTTAATTGTCGCTGTAATTGCAATCACGATTCTGCTTGCGTTGTTTACCGATGTCTTCCAGAAGTTCGAGGGAAGTCTCATTCCGAAATTCTTACAGATGCTCGCCGCCATGGTAGTTCTGATTGCGGTACTGACCATACTTTCAAAGCTGTTGAAGATGCTGACAGAAATTCGTGAAAACGGTGTAAAGCTGGAAAAAATCTCAGCCTCGCTTGAAAAGGTTCGTGCCGTCCTGACCCAGGTCAATCAAAGCGCGTGCCTGAGCGAGACAGCCAGAGCGATTGCCTACCGTGATGCCGACAGACAGTCACTGCGTGAAGCCGTCTTCGACAAGCTCCAGCGGCAGGATTTCGATACCGCCTATGAAATAATAGACGAGATTGCTCGCTCAACTGTATATACCGAACTGGCCAGACAGTTGCGCGCCGATGCCGACAGATACCGCGACGCCACCGACCAGGAACGCGTAAATCAGGTCATTGCGAATATCGAACAGCTTATCGAAAACCATCAGTGGATCAAGGCCAGTAACCATATTGAAAGATTGATTGACCTTGACCCGGATTCTGAAAAGGCAAAAGCGATGCGCCAAAAGCTCGTCGATAAAAAAGCCGAACGCAAAAGAATTCTGCTTGCCGCCTGGGATGACGCCGTAAAACGTCAGGCCACCGACCGAAGCCTGGAAATTCTAAGAGAACTTGACCTCTATCTTACCCCAAACGAGGCCCTGGCTCTGCAGGAAGCTGCAAGAGATGTCTTTAGAACAAAGCTGCATAATCTCGGTGTGCAGTTCTCTCTTAATGTTTCCGAAAAACGCTGGGACAAAGCCATCGAAACCGGAATGCAGATTATTCGGGATTTCCCCAACAGCAAAATGGCCGCTGAAATCCGTGACAAAATGGATATCCTCAGACAAAAAGGTTAGCAGTAATCACAGGCATGCTTGCTTGAGAACACAGTTGCCGCCCAACTTGCTGTTTTGAACCACCGCGTCACTTCTTAATTAAAATCGAACAGCGATTGGGTCTTGATCATTGTCAACTGGTCAGGATACGCAGAGAATGTATGGATATGCAGTTCCCTCTGCCTTGCCTCAAAGTCTATGTAGCAGAAAGGTTCCAGCCCGTCAATTTCCAACTCTGGAAACTTCACAAAAACGCCGCGATTACGTGCGAACCGTTCAAGGTCGGCGTGGCTTTGCTTATACAGGCCGGTCCTCATCCTCTCGATCTGAAAATCGGTCATATAATTTACCCCTCGGCTGAGGGTGCATTTGTGACTGCGAGGACCGTTGAACTGGAAACGCTCAATCAAACCACGTTGAGGCAGCGGCTGATTGGGAACACTCACTATTTCGCTAAGACAAACATCTCCGGCAAAAATACTAACAACGTGAGTGCAGCCGGTAATCCAGATAAGAGCCTCATATTTCTCAGTCTTTAATTTACGCTTGGCGTAAATTTGAAAAAGCTCCGGGTGAAGAGGCCTTTGGAAAAGACTGAAGGTCAATTCTTCAACAGCTACATTGACTTTTGGCGGTTCCATTATCGGGTCCCCAAATAAAAATACAATCTGCTTCACCACTATTATACAAAAATCAGGGTACCCGATTCAACCCTTATACCAGTATTGATAGGGCCGATTACCTCGCTTATAGGACGATGATTCTGCAAGCTGTGAAGGTTAAAAGACTAACAGATGTGAAAAAAATTTAAAAAAATTGAAAAATTCTTAATTTTTTTAAGTCCTTACTGCCCAAAGAAATACACATTTATAAACACTGCGATAATATCATAAAATGCGTGAGCACCCACCGTAATCCCGAAACCGCGAATCGCGAAAAGAATCGCAAAGTAGATACCCGCGATGGTCCTGAATGTGAACTCAGTCCAGTTAAACTCTGCGCATTGCGCCAGCCGGCCGTTGAGAAAAACTATGTGATGATGAGCGCTGAATAAAGCCGCCGACAGAAGTACCGCAAATATAATAGAGTTTCTTTGACTCAGCCGTAAAACATCCTGAAACAGCATTATCAAAATCCCAATAAGTATCAGCCGAAATACGAGTTCCTCATAGATGCCGGCCCCGATACCGGTAACAATATTAGTAAGCAGATACCGACGTGCCACTACATTACCGCCGCCCTCTGTAGCTGCCGACGAACCGCCGTCCTCTACCGAAGAACACGCCACAGCGTATTCGTTGCAAACCGACACCCTGCCACTGTCGAACCAGGCCCCCTGGCCTTGCGACCGGGCCGGACTATTCAAAAACAAGGTCAAAACAATCAATGGTACCGCCAGTAATACACACTCAACGGTCATCGGCACAATGTCACCGAACCAGATGCGCCAGCTCTTGCGACTGGTTAACTGCATCGCTGCCAGGATTATCACAACCGCCAGGGGCGGTGCCATCCACGCTAACTTGCTGCCAAATCCAAGATACTCAAGAAAGTCTTGCAGCCATACAAAAGCCACCACCCGAACCTGGGTCTGCCTGAGCACATCCGTATTGATAAGAATTGTACCCAGCTCATAGAAAAAAAGGAAAGGCAGCAAAAAAACTATTGCATAGATCGGCCGACTCGTTCGCTCGAAATACGAGTCGCGTGCAAAGTCAAACCATTGACCCGAGTTATGCTTTTTATTCGCCATCTTCCGTGATATTCGTTTTTGTTATGACTTTTCCAGCCAAGGCCACTTTTACAAGAAAATAGTTGACCAAATCAGTTTAATTTCGCAAAGTTTACTTTAAGATTGCCCGGATTACAACCGTCAAAAACTTTTTTATAACAATTTACAAAATGACAACCGAACGATTAACCGAGATTTATCAACTGCTCTTTGACCGTTTTGGCTCGCAGCACTGGTGGCCCGGCGATGGTCAGTGCGAGATAATCACAGGCGCCATCCTTACACAGAACACAAGCTGGGCCAACGTCGAAAAAGCAATCGCGAATCTGAAATCCGCCGACCTCTTGACCCCGGAAAAACTTCACAAAATAGACATTTCAAAACTGGCAGAGCTAATCCGGCCGGCCGGCTACTTCAATATAAAAGCAAAACGCCTAAAAAACTTTCTGACCTGGCTATTCGAACACTATGATGGCCGACTCTCGAACCTTTCGCAATTAGGTACCCAGGCCCTGCGAGCAGAACTTCTAAGCGTAAAAGGTATCGGCCCGGAAACCGCCGACTCGATTCTGCTTTATGCGTTCGACAGAGAAATTTTCGTAGTCGATGCCTACACCGCTCGTATTATGGCCCGTCACCAACTCATCGACACCGGCACCGATTATGAACAGTTACAGCTTTTATTCGAGTCAAACCTGGCTTCTGACGCGCAACTGTTCAACGAGTACCACGCCCTGCTTGTAAGGCTCGGCAAGGAATTCTGCAAGCCAAAACCAAACTGCTGCGGCTGCCCGCTCGAAAAACTACCCCACACAATAGACGCCTAAGCTTTTGAAAATTTACGAGAAAAAGTCCCCGACTCTCGCCGGGGACTTGCGTGTTGACCAAACGTTCCTAATAAACGTCACTGTCTTCGGCTTCGTCAGTTTCCGGCGCGGGTGTTCTGATTCTTTCGGACAGGACAAGCAGTGTTTCGGCGGCAGCGGCGTTTTTGGAATCAGACTCAATCTCCACCAACAGCTCCTGTGCCTCATCCAGCCTGCCGGTGCCGAGCAACTGATAGCCTAAGAGCAACTCCAGGTCACCGCCAAAGCTGTAACTGCCGGCCTTGACAGCAAGGGCGGCAATCTGCTCAAGAAGTGTTTCCTGGTCCTGGTACAGGCCGCGAGGGAAAAAGACTTCCTGCTGGTCTTGCGGCAATTGCGCAAGGGCCTGGCGCAGTGCCTTGGCCGCTTTGGTGTATTCCTCATCGGCAAAAAGGGCCTGGACGTGAGCGAACGGCAGAATCATATCATCAGGGTCGAGCCTGCCTGCGTCGGCAAACTTATCCGCGGCCTTATCGTAATCGCCCGCTTCAAAGGCCTTGACACCCTCATCGAACAATCGGTCGGCTTCGGTCTCAGCTTCCGGCTCTTTAGCAAGCCTTTCCCTGACATCGGCAAACGTATCAGCATCGACGCTCGTAAGAGCGCCCGTTTCGGCGTCTATGGTTTCGCCGTCATAGTTGTAGGTGTAGTAGTTATAGGTATCCCCTGCCACTTCATACGCCGCCGGGTAATATCCATACCAGTAGTATGGATGCCAGCCGTACCAGTAGTAACGCCGATACCCGTAATTTAAAGGCCAGTACCCGCCGAGGCTCACAAAGACATATTTGCGATGGTGACGCGGAAACACATTCCGGAACGTAGAGCGCCGCCCATGACGATAGTGGACAATGTGCCGGCGTCTGGGCCAGATTATCTGTTTGTGCCTGCGCCAATGACGACCACTGAATCTGTGACTCCTGTCGCCTTTGTGATATTCACGTTTCCTGTTGCCTGGACCATGTCCACGACGGCCAGCGCCATCTCTCAAAATAGACTCTCTTCTCAAAAGAGAATCTTTTCTCGAACCATTACTTTTGAATTTCACAACTGTCCTGTTTCTCGGTTTGGCATCAGAACTCGTCCTATGCCGCCTCGTGAATTTCAGACCACCGCCTCTTTTGCTTCCTGCCTCGCCGCTTCTGTTTGTTACTTGCCTCTCGGCTGCGCCTCTATCGGCCCTTCTTTCGATTTTGCCTGTCCCTTCGTCGGTCCCGGTGGTTACATATCGTGGACGTCTGTCTCTACGTCGCGGGTGTTTAGGCCTGTGTGGCGGGCGTTTACGCCTGCGAGGTTCATCCTTCTCGAAAGCACTAAAGGCACCCGGGTTTCCTCGCGTAACAGAAAATCTTCTCCCCTGTTGTGCCATCTGGGCCCAGATTGTACTACGATTAGTAACTTTGCCCTTAGGAGGTTTGCGATGAGAGGGTCTGGAATGGGATGGCGCCTGCTGCACCCTGCCGCTGCGCCTACCAGCGCCAATCTTTACCCCACTGCCGCTGCGCCTGCCAGCGCCAACATTTGCCCGACCGCCGCTACTGCGTGCCGGGTTCGCAATCCGCGTTTGGCTTCCGCCGCTGCGTGCCGGCCTGGCAACCTGTGAACTTTTTGCGCCGCTGCGTGCCGGCCTGGCAACCTGTGAGCTTTTTGCGCCGCTTCTTTGGCCGCTGCCACCGGAGCCGCCTTTGAAACCGCCACCGCCCCTGGAGCCGCCACCTCGCGAACCGCTGCGTCCCCCTCTCGCTGCCAGGGCCGTGGCAACAAGCAAAACCAAACATATACTTAACGCTGCGAAAACGACTTTTGTATCTTTTCTTTCTTTATCTTTCCGAGTCAACATCTTACACCTCCTTGTGGCGGTCTTTTTGCGCCGATAGTGCTGACCGCAATCTTCTCGGCGCTCCCGCCGAATAATACACTGATCTCAACTGAATTTTCCCGTTTACTTGTGCCACAGGTATCCGCGGGTAAGTCACTTAAAAACAACCAATTACAGCTTTATTCGCGGACACTTACCACCCTTAAGGGTGTACGGTTAAAATCACTTCACAGATGCCGGGCTCAAAGCTGGTCTCAATTTGTCCGTCTACTATTTGCTACCGCTGCCAATTTCAAGATGTTTGTCAAAAAACCCAATCGCGCGATTTAATACTTTCAAAAATACTTCCTTCTCTTTGTCTGTCATCTCGATTGCCTTAAATAACGTCTTAAAACGCTCTGTTCGCTGCTTATTGACGGTCTCGATGGCTTCGGTGCCTTTGGCCGTCAAATCAACAATTGTTGTTCGCTGGTTCTGGGGGCTGATAGTCTTGGAGACCATTTTCCTGTTGCGCCACAGCTTCGTGATGGAAGTCGATATCGTGCTGTCGCTGACGCTGGGATTGGCCTGGGCGATTTGAGATACCGTCATCGCCCCGCGTTGGCCGAGCAGCCCGAGTATCATTATCTCTCGCTCACTCAAGTCGTCAGCCGAGGTCTTATCCTCCTGCATCGCCCGCAGAAGCCGCATCCGCTGGCTCACCTCGTAAATCGCTTTTTCCAAGTCCGGCCCCATTTTCACTCCTTAATTTAAAATTTAACTCTTTCTCTTTTCATATACCATCTTAAATCAGAACAGTTCATTTGTCAAACAAATTCTAAAAAAAACACTTCTAAAGCTGAAATATTTATCCTTTTCGATGATTTTAGCCCCCTATCGGCTTCGGTGAAATTGGGTTTGTTTGGCTTTGTTTTTCTTCACAATCGCCACTTACTGCCCAAAAAACGCATAAATTGGGTTTGTTTCGCATAATAATAGTTAATCGTTGCTCGTCGCTGGTTGCTCGTTGCCGGTTGGCTGTTGGCTAAGCCTACCTATGGCATGAATTGTACTAACCCGAAGCTCCTCGCTAAAAAGAAGAAAAGAAGGGTTAGACGCTAAAAAATACAGTTTTTGAGTCAAAATCCTAAGCACTAAATCCTAAACAAATTCGAAAATCAAATTTTCAAACGCTCCAAACGAGGTTTAATAGGTCATTTGACTGGGTCCCCAACAAAGGGGCAAGCTGCCGGCCTTGAAGCCGTGCCACACCGTGGCTAACAGATGTGAGAACTGAAATGTCTGTTTTTCTTCGCCTGCTGGCGGTTTATGTTTACCTTCTGGTAAACATGGGGGTATTTTAACAGATTATCGAACAAAAGTCAAGAAAAAAATTTAGCTTTTACGCGGTGGCTTTTACTTTCTACTGTTGACTTTTTACTTCCTTCTGCTCGCCGGTCCTACTTGTTCCTGGCCTGTGTTTCGCCAGTCAGCTTGTTACTGACAGTAGTATCACCATCCAAATCACCAAGAGCGAATTGAATGCCTGCCAGATAATGCTGAAGTATCAGGGGATTGCCAAAAACATCGGGGTTATGACCCATCGTGGTATAGAAAACCCGTCCTTTTCCATAACTTTTCACCCAACTGATAGCGAAGTCATTATCCAGACGGCGTTCAGGCAGTATATACCTGCCGGGAATTATATCGGTCTTAGTCATATCAATACTCAACAAAACCCGTACTTTGTCACGCGAATGAGGTTTCTGGAACTGGAATACCTCATCGCGAATCCTAAAGCCGACGCCGCCAAAGGCAGCGTTGACCGGATGGTCCGGGTCATCCAACTTAATGGTCATCCAGTCATGCCATTTCCAGGGATGACCGCCGTTTTCATATCCGCCGAGTATTTCGCCAAATTCCGGCCACTGGTCGTATACCGGATACTGCACAAAGGTCGCGCCGGCGGCGTGGATACCAACTATTCCCTTACCATTGGCAACAAAAGCACGCAGGCTTTCCTGACGTTCAGCGTCTTCGAAAAGCACACCCGTGGTATTGAGAAAGCATATCGCATCAAACTGTTGAATGTTTTCCGGTTTGAACATATCTATATCGTTACTGACTACCGCTTCATAAGCCTTTGTCTTTTGCCCCATCAATGTAAATGCCAATCTGCCGTGAGGAATTGAGCGATGGCCTTCTTTGACAACGCCGTCCCAGATATGAAAACTGCAAATCAGCAGTTTTCGAGGCTTCTTGGGTACAGCCGGCGCCTTTTCGGGTATGGCATTTTCTATCTTTTTTCTTTGCTCCGGCGAGATGGCCGCGACCGAAACGCTCACCAGCAGCGAGAAACACCAGATGGCAACTAAAGCTGCCTTGATAATTTTCGACTTCTCTCTCATTTTTTTACCCCTATGACCTTTTCACAAATTTTGCGATTTCACCCAACATACCAGCTTATGGCCACGAACGCAAGATGCAGGCGGCCAGGACAATTACAAGTACCATGGACTGCGCATAGGTCGCGTTAACATCCTGTTAGCCTGTTCATCGTTGATGCATACCTCTTTTTCCGGGTCCCATCTTATTTTGCGACCCAGCCTCATGGCAATATCATCGAGGTGGCAGATGGTGTCTGCGCGAACAGCGGCTTCTATGGAAGAAATCGTTTTCTGCCTGGTCTTAACGCAATCTATGAAATTACGGCGATGATTATTACTTTTAGGCAGATGAATCTCATCGGGGCCGATAGTCGATGTCAACAACGATTTCGGATAGGTGTCAAGCAGGCTGCGGGATACAAAGACCCTGCCTTCGCTGCCTATAAATAGAATTCCCTCGCCGCTGTATTTGTGACGCGAAAATTCCGGGACTCGCCAGGCAACCGACTTGCTGTCTATGTGGATCATTTTGACGCCATTGGCATATTTGTGCTCAACTTTCCATGTGAGTGCGGTATCTGTAAGTCCGTCTTCAGGAAATACGCCGGTCCCTTCTATTTCAATCGGGCCGGTGTGGTCTGTACCGTTGCCCCACTGGGCGATATCGATATGGTGAATTCCCCACGCACCGCTCAAGCCGCCCAGCGAATAATCGTAAATGAAAGTCCACATGCCCAACGTTCCCATGTCCCGTGAAGCACAACGTTCGTATGAGTAAGGCGCCAACGGCGCAGGGCCTAACCACATATCATAGTCGAACTCCTTCTTGTCCGGCACCGGCTCTGTCGGCTGATTCGGGCAGGTGATACTGGCGTGTGAGGATACAATAATCGTGTGAAGTTTTCCGATTCTTCGGTTGCGAACCAATTCACAGGCAAAGCGGAATCTCTCACCTGAGCGCTGCTGAGTACCAAACTGGAACACAACGTCATATCGATTCACGGCCTGGCGCACTGCTTTACTCTCGGCAATGCTCATGCTCAATGGTTTTTCAATGTACATAGCTTTGCCTTGCCGAGCGGCTTCTATAGCCATCAGCGCATGCCAGTGTTCGGGCGTGGCAACAACGATGGCATCGATATCTTTTCTGCCGAGCATTTCGCGAAAGTCATTATAGCCCTGGCATCCCCGGCCGCCATAGTAATGATTGACCGTGTCCTTAGCTTGTTGGCGAAACATTTTGCGAACATCGCAAACAGCAACAACCCGGACATCCTCATGCCCCAGGTAACTGCGCACATGTCTAATGCCATTACTGCCCGGGCCGATAATGCCAATTGTAATTTTTTCACTCGGCGGCACAGCTCCGTTTGCGCCTAACACCGATGACGGAATGATATACGGAAAACCTGCTGCCCCTAATGCGCTGCCGCACAGGTTCTTCAAAAAACCTCGTCGGTTCATTCTATCTGTTTTCATAAAGGGAGTTCCTAAAATCGCAGGCTGCTGCTTATCGCGGACCTGCCGTCGTAGTCACCTCTGCATGTTGCCCAGCCGCTTTTTCTTGTTGCGCGCCGGCCGCTGCCATGTTGCAACTCTCAAATGCTTAGACCTTTTATGTCGCTTTTACCACATAACCCCCCTGACGTCAATTACTTTTCCCTCAAACTCAGGGGTTTTTCCTAAGCTTTTCGCGAAGATTCCTGCCTTTAAGGCATAGCCATTTTGAAAGTACCAGAGCTAACACAAGTATCATAGCATGGGAGACAAGCATTACAGTTGGGACTAAAAATGGAAATTGCTTGAATACCTGTAATGACACAAATATATATTGCTTTATGCTAATCAGACAGTCCAAAGCTATGTAAACTATAGCTCCTAAACGAACCATCTTGAGACTAACCCAAGAAATAAAGCCACCAATAAAGGAAACTATACTAATTGAAAGAACTGATATCAAATACAAATAAACAGTTGCAACGTAGCTACCTAAAGGTAGTACTTGGGGTATAGTTATGAGCAGCCCATCGGTTAAATCCAGTATAATTGCATCTAACACATATACAATCACCATGTAAACAACAACCACACACACAACTTTTGCGTTTTTCATTACTTCTCTCACGGGGAATTAAGGCGTCCTGTGCATTTTTTATATCTGCCTTTTTGTCTAACAACATACACTATTGTTATCGGCAACGTCAATCATACATGCTTTGGTGTATTACGATACCATTGTTACCATTCTAAAACCTCGAAGTCAACTTCCGCGAGGTTGGCGGCATGAAAGTCTGCTTTTAATTGTTCTTCAGTAAAACTCGAAGTGATTCCGAGGCATTTTGCTCCTGCGGCTTTTGCGGCCCGTACTCCGCTCACAGCGTCTTCTATTACAAGACATTGGCCCGGCTCGAGGCCAAGTTTGTCGGCGGCAAGAACAAAAATATCAGGTGCCGGCTTTTTGTTTTCTATATCCTGGCCGCAAACAATAGCGTCAAATTCGCCGCCATCAAATCCTGTCTCCGTGAGACTTCCGGTTACTTTTCGCATATCGGCACTGCTTGCAACTGCCAACTTCAGGCCGAGCGATTTGCATTTATTAATAAAATCAACAGCTCCATCAAGAGGCTTTAGTGCGCCTTTGATTATTTGCAGATAAATGTCATACGTTCTGACTTTGTCTGTGGGCATATTCAACTTAAAGTTATATTTTTCAGCTACGCCTGCGAGAAAGCGGTTTTCACCAGTACCAATAAACGGGCGAAAATCCTCCGGCACCACTTTCAGCCCTTTCTCTGCAAACATCATACAGGCCGCTTTGGCAATGAACTGCTCGCTATCGATCAAAACGCCATCCATATCGAACAACACACCTTTGCAGTTTTTGTTTTGCACTATAACCCCTTAATCAAGCCCATAATCATCATTGCCCAGTATCCTTAAAAATGCGCCTCTGTTTTTGTAGCACACGAACTCATCTTTTTAAATCGTGCCATACAAACGATTTCTGGTTAATAGGGAGGCGATATTCTGATATAGTAAATTCATCTAAACGGACATCTTCTCTTGCAGCCCCGATTATTAAACCAAAATGTCCAATTGGACCACCCCATACTAATCTTAAATATTTTGTATTGTCATCTTTCGGTTGGTATTTGGCGAAGTTGATAGATTGTTCCATCTTCATCGACTGTCAGTCTGTGCCGGTAGCGGGCTCCAGGTTTTAGCTCCATAATAAGCCATCCGTACTTATGTGAAGCAAACACGTATTCGACTTCCTGGAAAAAACGGTTCGGGTCATCCAGCAGTTCACCTTCCCGCCGATAATCAAAGTCTTGTGGAACTGCAACTTTTATATAAGAAGGGCCTCGACCGTCAAACCAACTAACTTCATATAGAGAGTTAGGTTTCTGTCCTTTCTCTTCCATAAATAATTTTGTTCGGTTATGCCAAAATAGTAATTTAGCTTCTCGAACAGTGAGTTCAGTTCTCCCTGTAATACTATCTAATGCAGGAGTAAACAAGGCTAAAACGACTACGATTACCAGAAAGATAATCAAATATATACCAAGCTTTTTCTTCAAGATTTTAGTCATGGACAATTTTGGATATCCCTTTTAGTCTAACAACATACACTATTATTATCGGCAACGTCAATCATACATATCGACTCATCGATGTCTTGCTCGTAAATCGTGATTCGTGAAACCCCCTGCCGGCACAAAGAAAATAATTCGGGTCGTAAACCACAACAACCCAACATCTCCATCCCAGGGCCCAGGAAAGAATCTTCATGTCAACAACAAGATTTTAGATATATTTCTAACTAACTTTAACCGCCCTGCAATTTTAATACAGCTTAAAGACTTCCCGGTCGAAGTCTCTTGATCCTTACGCTCTGTTGAAAAGGTATAAAGAATGGCCGTTCCTTCAGCAAAGCTTCGGCGATAAGGGCTTCGGCGGAACCTAACCCAACGTCCCTGGCCGAACCACTTGGAACAGGCAGCACTTCTTTACTTCCCTACTTCTTGCTTCCTACTTCTTACCTCTTTACTTCCTTCTGTCATCCGTCTTCTGTCCCCTGTCCTCTCCTAATGTTCCACGTGAAACATTTTTTCAAAAAAACCGATTTTTCTGCTGGTAATATTGCAGAAATTTCGTTAAAAATACCGAAATAATAGTTAGTCGTTAGTATTTAGTGAATAGTGAATAGTGAGTAGTGAACAGTGGCTGGCAGCAGGCTATACTAAATCTCTCAACACAATTTATGCCTGGAGAGATAGGTTTAGAATACAAAAAGCAAAAGTAAACATAAAATATAAAAATTGGTTAGATAGCTAAGTAAAAGTTAATTAGTTCCTGTTGCGGAAACAACATTTGTCATTCCCGCGAAGGCGGGAATCCAGTTTTTAGCCCGCAGACCCCTGCCTTCGCAGGGGTGACAGAGCGGGATAGGCTTTCCGTAACACATATTAATTACAAATAAACATTTTGTATTTTTTGAAGGAGCGATTATATGAGTACCGGCAAAAAGGAAAAACCAAGACATCTCGGCAGGGGACTGGCATCGCTGCTGGGTCCGATAACCTCAGATGGTCTCGAGCCCGGCCCTATTTTAGCTGATCCCTCAACAGGGACTAACTTCCCGCAGGACAAAGAGTTACACAATTCTCTGCGAACGATTTCGCTCGACGCCATACAGCCCAACCCCTATCAGCCGCGTACGGTCTGGAACCAGCAGGAGTTGGAAGACCTGGCCCAATCCATCAAGACCAGCGGTGTTATTCAGCCGATCATTGTTCGCCCGACACAGACAGGTTACGAACTGATTGCCGGCGAACGCCGATTTCGCGCGGCCCAGTTGGTTTCGCTGGAAACGATACCTGCCATCGTACGGCAGGCAACCGATGAACAACTGATTGAACTGGCGCTGATTGAGAATATTCATCGGACCGACCTCAACCCAATCGAGCGTGCCAAGGCCTATCAAAACTACCTGGGCAAGTTCTCTCTGACACAGGCCCAGGCCGCCGAACGCCTGGGTGAAAATCGCTCCGTCGTTGCTAATTATTTGCGGCTGCTTGACTTGCCGGACGAAATCAAACAAATGCTGACCAATGAGCAGCTTACGATGGGACACGCCCGCGCGATACTTGCCCTGCCGACCGACCAGCTTCGCCGAAAGCTGGCCAACCGGGCAATGGCCGGGCGGCTGAGTGTTCGTGAGGTTGAAAGACTGGTTCGAAAGCACCTGGCCGGCACAGACCAGACCAAAAAGATACCGGATTTCAAGGCCCCGCATATAGTGGACCTGGAGAACAAGCTCACCAGCAAATTAGGGACGAAGGTTAGTATTGAGACCAGAAAGAACAAGGAAAGAGGAAAAATAGTCATTGAGTTTTATTCGCTGGACGACTTCGACAGAATCACCGAGCAGATCGGCCTGGACTCGGTTGTTGAGGTTTGAGGACAGCAGAAAGTATACTGATCTCAATTAAATTTCCCCGTTTACTTGTGCCTTAGGTAACAGGTATCCGCGGGTGAGTCGATTTTTGACAATATCTTATGTCTTTCAAAAAATATTATAAAATAGCCATCCAGCACTTAAAATTTTTAAGTGCTGGGTTCCGCAATTTTGATTTTTTACTTTTGATTTTTGATTTCTCAAACTGGCCATCGGTCAGTTTGAATTATATCCTTAAGGGTGTATTTAGCGGCCGTCGGCTGTGAAAGACAAATGGAGACGAAGGGAATCGAACCCTCATTCCCGCGATGCGACCGCGGTGTGCTCCCGTTACACCACGTCCCCAAAATCATCTTTCAAAAAGGGATTATATAACACCGCCGACCAAAACTCAAAAGGTTTTTTTGACCACCGCCGAGTTCAGCCGGCCACCGACCCATATCACCAGAAGCCTTGAACAAATCACTCGATCCCAGCGAAACACCTTGTCCTAATACACCCTAAAACAAATCCTCGAAAACACCAGCGACTAAACGCCCCCCAACACCTTACGGAAATTGTTTGACCGGTCATTGCGAAGCAGCGACTGCAGCAATCTCAATCACAACTCTCCCTATGGGACGCCTTACGGCGAAAACTCAACGCTTAAAACTCAAAACTCTTTTCATCCCCTGCCAGGACCGCCCGCAGGTCGCGGAATATCCAGGGGTTTCCGACAGCGCCTCTTGCAATCAGCAGGCCATCTACGCCGGTAGTTTTCAAAAGGTCGGTGCCGGTTTGCGCATCAAATAAATCTCCACTGCCTATAATCGTTGTTTGGGTAAATTGTTTTTTCAGTTCTATCTTATATCCTCTTGCCTACAAATGCTTATACGCGCTTTGCGTACGCAAAGCGCGTATGTGACATGCTCGGCATTGGCGACATATTAAATTTCTTTCCAGCCATTTTTCATAGCAGGCTATCTTTTCCATCGGCAATCAGTCTGGATGGTGGTTGAAAGATTGGGCGAAATAGTCAAGGCAATGGCGTCTAAGAATTCGGCGGTAATGGCTGTAGGATAATTACAGAGGAAAAGCTGCTCTAAGCCAATATGCTTATAGAATTGTCGTCAACATACATCTGCTCTTCTTCAGCAAATCCGTTGTAGGTGTTGTTGGCTGAACTTGCCAGCCATTCGCTATCGTAGGTATTGTTTTCTGAAGTATCAGGATTTGCCGAATTGTGCCGGCCGAAAGCACCACCCTGGCCGTTCTCAAATGACTGGTCTTTGAGACTTTGACTCCCTGATTGCTCGGTCATCAAAACCTCAATTCGTTTTAGCGGAACCCCTGATTCCTGAAGACCACGAACAATCTCCGGCAGTATCTGCTGAATCTCGACCCTGGTTTCAGCCTTGCTGACTTCCAGTTGGCCGGTGATCTGGCCATCCTGTTCCTGGAATTTCACAAGGACCTTTCCAAGTTCCGGCGGTTCAAGTTGTATAGTGATTTGCTTGTCACCCTGCCGTAAAGATGCCCCGATAGATTCCTGAATCTGCTCGCTAACGTTCGCCGATACGTCGCCGGCTGAAGTTTTGTCAGCAGGCTCTGCAGAAATCTCAGAAAACTCTGTAACTACCGGCCCGGCACCGACTACAGTGCCGGCTGTAAGTATCTGCTCGAAACCTGTCGAATCTGAGTTGTTATCCGAAGTCGAGTTTTGACTATCTTTTGTTTGGCCTGTAGCTGTCTGCACTATTACTGGCGCCGAGTCCTTCAATAATGCCTCGTCCAGCGTGCCATCTGTGTTGGAAGAGATTGGCGAAGAGTTTTGGGCGGTAGCTACCGGCTGTGAAACTTCCGAAGCGATTGGGGTATCCTGGCCGGGGCCGGATTGCCTGGCATCGGAGATATTGTCCCCAGCTTCGGTTGGCCCTTCTTTTACTGATACCTCGCCGGGGGTATCGGAAATAGCCGGTTTTTCGCCGGTCTCAACAGCGACTGTTTTGTTGTCGCCGACAGAGGTCTCGATGACCGGCCCTTCGCCATTCAATACGGGCTTTTCCGGTTCAGCGGAGTTTGTGAGATTGTCCACAACTGCTGCATTTTCGCCGGCAGCGGCTGTTTGGGTTTGGCCGGTGGCGGCCTGGGGATTTGATTCTTCGGTATTTTCCTGGCCAGGCAGGTTTTCTATGGTTGCGGCCACAGTAGTATTATCTGGTACAGCCGTATTTTCGGTTGTTCCGCCGGCAGCTGTACCCGCGGCTGGGTCTGCTAAAACGGGGTTTTGTCCGGATTGGCCGTCGGTTTCTGTCGAGGTATTTTCAGTCTGTCCGGTGGTTTGGCCTGTGTTGGGACCGAAATTGTTGGCTGCTTTGTATTCGGCAATCATTTTGGCCAGTTCGACACCGGCTTTGGGCAGGCCTTTAATAGCGACGCCGTCATGGCTGTTCTCGACAGTGACGGAGGATTTGGCCAGCCAGTCCCGCCATTCCTGTGCCAAATTATGCTTTACGGCCACGCCAGCGGGCTTTTTCTGGTCATCTGATTTGCCACTGCCCTCGGGCTTAGCGGAGTTGGCGGTCGCTATCTGCTCGTTTAGAGAATCGCTAAACTCCTCCGGCGGCGTGTCCGCAGGCGGGTTTTGAGCGACAGGGGGTTCATTATCGGTCGTTGTTGTCTCTGGAGCATCGGCTGGGGCCGGGTTGTCAGCGGTGGTTGAGGCAAACTGACTGTTGCTATTAGCATTAGCCGATGCCGGCCTCGACGGTGCATTGCCGAGGTTGGCACTATCTGTAAACAAATTTGTCGATAAAGCTATATCCATACACTTATTTATTAGCAATCGCTGTGCCAGCATCCGGGGCAAGCTGTCTTTTAAGAGGTAAGTGCTTGCTATTGCTACGGTTATAAAATAAAAAAATGAAAATAAGTCTTCTGCGGCACCGTGCTACAGCGGCGAAATATTCCCTGTTCTGGAAGGAATTTCCGGCTTGTGGGGTGGGGGAAAAAGGCAGAAGAAAGTCAGCCACAGATACCTAAGGCACAAGTGGACACAGATTTAAGTTAGTAATGCGTGAATCGTGAAAGAAAACCAAAAATCAAATATCAAAAATCAATCATAGTGTCTTGTCCTGTGATAGGTTGACACATTTATAAAGTTGCTAACTTATCACAGGAGACTAAAATGAGGCAAAGAACGGTAATTCGTTACAGTGTGAGTTTTAAACAGCAGGTCATTGAGCA
>SDBT01002010.1_pt1 | contig 36458 bp, 37 predicted proteins | sample 2277101 | NCBI WGS metagenome assembly SDBT01 (sample SAMN10404973, study PRJNA504765) | marine sediment metagenome | isolation source: marine sediment core GS10_PC15, 103 cmbsf | place: Arctic Ocean: Southern Knipovich Ridge | collected 2010 | reverse complement strand
GCCGACATTGTAGCAATTTCAGTCCATGTACCAATTGAACTTTCTTTGGCAATTTCTTCACAGGCTTGTTCCAGAGAATTACAATCTTGTCCTTTTCCAACAAAATACATTGCGATAAGATCATTTTTATCTGGTTCATATTTCAAATTAATATAATGCACCAATCAATACCACCAATTAATGTGTTAAAATAGAATAATTAATTATAACTAAAATTTGCTTTAATAAAATAGTATTATACCAATATAATAAAATCATAAAAAATTAATAATATTTTTAATTATTTTACATAGTGAACAAACTATGAGTGATGTAAAAAATAAATCAATTATAATTAACGTTAAAGATTTAAGTTTTAAAAGCGATCAACTTGTGATTGATTTAATCAGATTCTTGTCAGAAGCATTACCTCAGATAACTCTTAATCGACAAGGAAAAAAAATTGAGGTAGAAATGCCAATTAAACTATCTAAAAGAGCTTTAAGACTTAGAATTAAAAAATTCTTATATAAGAAAGGATTACATGAAGATTTTAGACCTATATCCTATAAAAGCTCTGATATTGAAGGTTATACAATAAAAGAAAAGAAGGTTATTCAGTTAAGTTATTATTAAATCTATTTCTCTTTAAATAGAATTATATAATTTAAAAACTATATTTAGTTGTGTCCTTAGAGGAAAATAGTCTCAAATTTTCAATTAAATCCATAGATGACATAACGCGATGTCTCAATTTAGCTAGTTTATTGGAATTAGCTGGCTGGCCTAAACCTGGAAATATTCATCGTACAAAAGATTTTGAGAAAACTAGTTTTGAACATTTATTGGCAGGTATTGCAGCAATACAACCAAATTTTAGAGAATTTTGTGAAAGAGTATTTCAATATCTATTTAAAGATGAAAATGATTATAAATTAGTAGAATTAGGGACTTTCTTTTACAAGGCCACCGAAAACATGATAAAATGGCAAAATGGAGGAAACGTCTTATTAGGACATATCTTGATTTTAGCACCTCTCGCAGCAGCAACTACTGTCTGTTTAAAAACAAGAAAAACTAGCCTTGATGATTTTATAAATCACTTAAGTAGAATTATTGATGGAACTACTGTAAAGGACACAGTAAATTTATATAAAGCTATAAAGGTATGTAACCCCGGAGGTTTAGGGAGGATTAAAAAGTATGACATCAATGATGAAAATTCTTTAAATGAGATAATAGCCGATAATATTAATTTAAAAAACATATTTGAACTTTCTAAAGAATATGATTTAATAAGTTTTGAATATTCCACAAAGTTTAGCATAATTCTAAATGAGGGTTTGCCCTATTTTCTTAACACATTTAGCACTTATAAGGATATTAACATAGCTACTGTAAATACTTTTCTTTTTTTACTGTCAAAACATCCCGATACACTAATTATCAGAAAATCCGGTAAAGAATCTGCTATACATACTTCAAAGTCAGCATCACAAATTTTACAATATGAAGGAATATCTTCCGAAGAAGGTTTAAGATTAACAAAAAAGTTAGACAAAGAACTTCAAGAAAATAAAGGAAAATTAAATCCAGGGACAACAGCAGATCTCGTTTCTGGTGTAATATTTTGTGCTTTAATTTTTGGCCTAAAATTTTAAATTCATAAAAAATATTTCAAAGAGATAATATACATTTTTAATTACGGAATTATTTTAATGATTTCCACAAGAGTTAAAGAAATAATGGAATTCTGTGATGAATGCGATGGCGGTATGATGCTTCCTTCAGATCTTAATGGAGAAAAAGTATTCAAATGTAAGTGTGGAGCAGTTAAACCATTCTCAGATGACAAATCTAAAGCCTATATTATATCCACTAAAATTGAACATTCTATTCGAACTGAAGTAACAAACCTCGTTGAAGTAATGAATTGGAAAGACGAGAATCTAAGAAGCAGTATTAAGGATTTTAAATGCCCCCGCTGTGGTTATGATAAAGCACACTTGGAAACTCGTCAAACGAGAAGTGCTGATGAGGGAATGACTCATTTCATTACTTGTTTAAAATGCAGTAAAATGAAGAAAATTGGAAGTTAATGTTATTATTTGATAAGTTTATTATAGATTTCTTGTTCTTCAATATCCGCTAAAAATTTTACTTGAATTATCTTATTTGAACTTTTTAATCCTGACATAATTTGAATTTGATTTGAAGATATCTCAAGTTTATTCTTCATGAGTTTTATTAATTCTTTATTTGCTTTATTTTGAATGGCTTTTGATTGAAGAAAAATTGTTAAGAATTCACCATCATCAGTTATTTTTTGAGTTTTTGAGTTTGGCTTTACATATAGCTTAATTAGATACTTCTTCTCTGATTTCTTTTCAAAATAACGCATTTTTATAAAAAAGATACTTTAAATAAAATAGTTAAATAAATTCATCTACTTTTGTTTTTAAAATGTTATAAGATGCTTTTGATAACCTAATACCGCCTGCTAATTTATGACCGCCTCCAACTCCCCCCAATTCTTTCTTTATTCTTGAGATTATTTTATTTACACCATTATCTTTATCTTTGTTAAGAAAGTTTCTTGAACATCGAATACTCAATTTAATTGTTCCAGATTTTTTTTCAGAGCCCCCTAAAAATAAAATTTTGTCAGGATTGAAAAGTTCATTAACTGCACTAAAACTGGCTGTATCTGACCAATTACTTGGAGGAACTTTTCCTCTTACTTCCATAAATATTGCTTTTTCTGTTTGGTATTGGGCTAATTCACTTGAAATGGTTTTTAAATTATTAGTGAGATGTTCTATATATTCTGAATATACACTTTTAGCATAACGAGTTATTGTTTTTAATTGAATAAGAGAAAGAGCTGCACTAATATTTTTAAAACACAAAATATTTAACATTAGGGCATGTTCAAATACAAATTTTAAAATGCCGAATTTATTTGGTAAAGTAGCATAGTGACCATAACTATCTATATCAGCTTTTTTTTGAATCTCTTTTATTTCTGAATCAGTCAAATCAATAGTTTTAGTCGTTGGATTGATATTTAGTGTGTTCAGAAAAGAATTAATCTTCTGATCAGATTCTCCACTAATTCCATGAATAAAAGGTAATATACTATATTTTAAGCTATTTTTGATGGATTCATGCATATTTCCAAAGAGAATTAAACCTTTTTTATCTTCTATAAGTTCCTCATCTATTAATTCTTCATATACCTCTCGATTAAATGACTGAAGTTTATCCATCGATCTTAATGAGTCTCCAGCAATACCGATAGCTGTTAACCATCCCTGTTTTATAATAGAAGGTTTTATTCGTTTAGCAAACATGTAAGTCAATGTTGCTCCAGCTATTTGTTCGAGTCCATCAAATCCATAGATTGTGGGATTTACAAAAAAAAGATTTTCAGGAAGAGAATCAACGTTAATCTGATCTTCTACTTCATGATGATCAAGTATGAAAAATTTCTCTTTTCTCTTTCTTATTATTGGGACTAATTCTTTTAAATTAGAGCCTACATCGGTTAAAATAAAAGCGGTTTGATCAGTTTGCCTTTTGGATAGAATCCCCTTTAGATAATTTGCCCAAGAGACTGATCTGTTATAAATAAAGTAATCATAATTTAAATGCATTTTATATAATAAGTTTTGAATGATATTTAGGCTACTAATTCCATCTGCATCGTTATGTGAAATAGTTATAGCGCGTGAAAAGTAGTGATCAATGAAATTGTCTACAGCTTTGTTGAAGACTTCTAAGAATTTAGTTTTATCTGGTTTGTCTGCCATTTATATCATTATATTCTTAATTTTTTAAAAAATATATTATATATTGATGAAAAACAGAAAACTCAACACGAAATTTGTAAGAAGTGATATATTAAAATTATTAATTGTAGCATTTGTACCTAATTATGAAATCTGATAAATTCCAAATAAATTCTATAATTATAAATATTCCGATTTTATTTTGCTTGATGCGAAAAATAAATTAAACATTAAAATCCATAGAAAAATTATTTAATTTATTTTAATTTTCTGTCCTAAATATTTTAAAATTAATCTCAATAAAATGTTTAACATAAAACGGAACGATAATAAAAGATCTATTAAGTCGTTTTTATTTATTTTAATAATCTTCAATATTATGGTTCCGTCACTAATTGGAAGCATTAATTTTGGCTCCAACTCCAATACTATCACTTCTTACGATTTTAATACTAATCCTAACCCAAGTGATTTTTCAACATACAATATAACTCAAATTCTTTCGGAAGAAAAGTATGCGCTTGGTAATATTATAGTTAATGATATAAATTTTGGTGAAGATTTGGAGAACGGGATCTATGTATATAATACTACTTATATTGATCTTGGGCTAGATTATGAATCAAATGCATTAATTATTACTGATCCTAGCATGACATTTATTGAGACAATAGAACCAGCGGTTCAAGACAATTTAAATGAAAAAATCAAGGATAGAAGTCTTATAACTGTAAAAATAAATGAAAGTTTGGGGGTTACAATTAATAATCCACTAAAAGATTATTTGATTTATCACACTCGATTATTCCCATCACGTTTATCAGAGTTTTTTCTTGACGATGGTACCGGTGTTGTCGAATTAGATTCTGAAACGCATTATACAATAGATGATGATGGTTTTATTAAATTTAATTATTCATCCTATTTTGGTCGAGGATCGAATATTGATTTTTTTATGTATTTTATATGGGAATATGATATCGAAGTTGATACTTGGGAATTGAGCCAAGAAACAAAACCCACTTTAAATATGAAAGAAAATGAAGTGAATCTTACAATTGATTATAATTATTATTTTGTTTTAAATGGAAAAAAAATTGATGAAGATATTAATACTCCAAGTGTCTTTGCAAATAACACATATTTTTCATTAACAGTTGATCTCCCAGATAAAGATTCATTAAGCAATCATGTTCTTGAGTTAAATAACGAATCAGTTGTTATTGACGATTATTTAACAGCAAATAAATCTATAAATATCTTTTTAACTGATTCTTTTTCAGGAAACCAGAGTATCTTTTCTTTAAATTTTACAACCTTTTTTACTATTAAATTTATTAATCCAGTAGGAGAAACTTGGGCTATTGATAGATTGTTTGCTAATAGAAATTATCGAGAGAGAGTTTATTTTCCCTCAATAGTTTCAGGACCAAAACATATTATTTTAAAATTTCTATCACTTTATGAACCAACTATTTATTATGAGCAAGTAATAAGTGCTACCTCTCTATTTGAAAGAGATGTTGCATTTTTTGAAACTAACTCTTCCGTTACTGGAAGACAAGGGATAAATATAACGATTCCATATTTAATTCTAGGAGAAACTTGCCCTTTCATGATAAAATATGAAACTTCCCAGGTTTTAAGAATTGTCATTACCGATAATATAAAAATGCCGATAACAGGAGCAAGCATAGATGTTTACTATTATGGTCAAAAATTTGGTACATATATATCAAATAATCAATCTCAACCAATTGGTCTGACTAAATCTGATGAAAATGGAGAAATCCTTTTACGTAATGTTCCTCATGGAAATTATTTCATAAAAGTTTACTTTAGAGGATCCTTGATCAAGGAATCAGATGTCAGCACATTTAATGGTGTAAATTATATTTATACCAATATTCCACATCTTCCTATTTGGGTTTTAATATTTGGAATTATTAATGGATGTATCCTTATAATTGGAGTTGCTTTTTATTTAAAATATAAAAATAAGCGATAATTTACTTTGATTGTTATTTTTTGTGACAATATTGATGATTTTATTATTTTTTTAGAAAAGAAGAAAAGAATTATGAATGAGATATTCTATGAATTTAAAGATATTAAAAATCAAGTGGATTTATCAAGCAAAGTATATGTCGAGATTGTACTTCACTTTCTGGCCAAAGTTTCTGATACATTGATATTGTTTGAAACTAAGCAAAATTTACCAAAATCAAAAAATTCAACTAGTAACGATGAAATAATTCAAAGTTTACAAAAGATATTTCACGGGGTAGATCCCTCATTAAAACTAGTTTTAGGTAAGATACGTGAAATTTTCCTGAGTTATTCTACATAAATTTTATTTTTTAAAAAGGATGTTTATGAGATTTTTTATTTATTATGATTTATTGTTTCTCCATATCCAATTAATCGATAACGCCGATTTATTATTCTAGAAATCGCATATATAAAATCCTCAGCAGGGCATATTGGTGGATTTAATTTGATTATAACACTATCTTTTAATACTTTCGTAACAACTCCTCCTGTTTTTTCTGTGCCAACAACTAGTAAAAGTTTTTCATTATGTTTAAGAGAATGTACTCTAACCATCTGTTCGGAACCAATTACTCGATTTAATAGATTAACCTTTAATTCTACTTCTGTTAAAATTTCTGGTAGGGTTCCTGGTTTTCCGACTAATTGACCTATAAGATGATCTCCTTTAGTTAATGCAGGATCTAGTTTTGTCCCTAAACCTATTAAACCTCCTGGTTTAGCACTATTAAAGAAATTATTCCCTTGACTTATGCTCACAACGGTAGATTTTATCGGATAATAGTCATCCTTCACACGTAGACCCGGTCTAATTTCTATTTTATCACCAACATCAATTTTTCCTTTTAATACCGACCCACCTACTACACCACCCTTTAAATTTTTAATTTCTTTACCTGGGCGATTTATATCAAAAGACCTTGCGATTAAAAATTCAAAATCTCCTTCACTTAATTGAGGTGATGGAATTATTTCTTCAAATGCTCTTATAATTAACTTTAAATTTGCTCCAAATACGGCTGAAATTGGTATGATAGGAGCATGTTCAGCAACTGTTCCTTTTACAAATTCTATAATTTGGTGATAATTCTCAGTTGCTTGATCTCGTGAAACCGCGTCAATTTTATTTTGTATAATTATAATATTCCTTATCCCTGCAATATTAAGAGCTGCTAAATGTTCTCGAGTCTGAGGTTGAGGACATTTTTCATCAGCAGCAATTAATAAACACGCTCCATCCATTAATGATGCCCCACTTAGCATTGTAGCCATTAAGATTTCATGACCAGGAGCATCAACAAATGAGATATTTCTTCTAAATTTCAATTGATCTTTACATTCTGGACATGAAAATCTTTGTTGGCCCTTTTTTCTTTCCTGTTCGGCTAAATAATAGGTTAAATATTCGTCACACTTAGGGCAATATAAAATACTAGCGTTAGAATATCCGAATTTTATAGAAATGCCTCTTTCTTGCTCTTCTGAATGCCTATCTGTCCAATCTCCTGTTAAAGCCTTCACTAAGGTTGTTTTACCGTGATCTACATGACCTACTAGCCCAATATTGCATTCAGCTTGTTTTTTTATTAATTCTTTTATATTTGAAGAAACTCTTTTTGGTTTTGCTTTAGTATCTTTTTTTGGTTTTATTTTTTGAGTGGTATCAGGCTTTGATTTTTTTTTTGTCTTGGTTCCTCTTTCTTTAAGGAATTTTTTAGCATTGTTAATATACTTCTCTGACGTTGCTTTTCCAACGCCTTTAATTTTTAATATTAATAAATCTGAAGATTTAGCTTTAGCTAATTTTTCAATTGAATCTATCCCTGCTGCTTTCATCTTCTCTGCAGTTGTTTTACCGATGCCAGTAATGTCTGTTAGATCTTGTGTCATGATAGTTAAAATTTTAGATCTTAAAACTGCTGAATTTATTATTCTATAGGAATAATTAAGAATAGATTTTTTATTAAATTAATCGATATGCTTAATAAAGTAAAAAAATTTGAGAGAAAAATCTATTATCTAGTCTCAATGGTCTTAATACCGCCAAGTTTTTTATCAAGCTCTTTAAAAGATACTCTCAAATTGCTATCAACATAAAAAGTAGATAAACTATTGCAGGATTTACATTTTATATAAACTGGGGCGGGATATTGCTTTGAGTTAATATCGCCTTCCTTAATTTCAAAGATAATCTTCGTGTTACAGTGAGGACAAGTATTAAATCGAAGTGGCATAAAAAACCAGTTTTTTTTTATAACAATTAGATTCTTATTTATAAATTCTTATTTTTATAATAATTATATTGTTATTTATTTAATTTCATTGATAACAACATGGTAAAATTTTCCTCTAAAAAATTTTTCTACTTTTCTATAATTATTTTATCTTTCTTACCAATAATTTCTTTTGGTTTATTTAGTGTTCTTTCTAATCGGACATCTTTAAATTCTTCTAAAATAATTAAGTTATCTAACACAGATTTGGACATTGATTTACCTATATTACCTGAAATTGATTATGAGACTTTAAACGACATGTGGTATGATTCCAAAATCGAAATGTTGATTATAACTCCAAATAAAACTGATTTTATTGATGCTGTAAAACCATTAAGGGATTGGAAAAATCAAAAAGGTGTTAAAACTATTATATTAAGCAATTTTTCGCTATATGATGGGATAGATAATCCTGAAAAAATTCGAAATATGATAAAAATTTATTATGAAAATGAAAATATTCAATGGGTTCTACTAGCGGGTGATGCCCAAGATGATTTAATCCCAATAAGGAAAGTTTATAATCCTGATACAAAAATATATGCAAATAATTTTCGCGAATTAGGAAATCAAGACTATAAACCCACAGACTTTTATTATGCTGATTTAACAGGTACTTGGGATAATGACAACGATGGAAAATGGGGAGAGGCTCCTCAAAACAATAGTAATAATTTAGATGAGATATCTTGGATCCCTGAAGTGTATGTTGGTCGATTACCTGCAAGTAATGCTAATGAACTTGAAATTATGATAAATAAAACATTACTTTACGAAATGAATCCAAAAATAGGTGATTGGATGAATAGAATGCTATTAGCTGGTGGAGTATCTGACTATCCTGAGCCAGATGATCCTGATGGAGAGGATGAAGCACGTTTAACAGAATATATATGGAAGAACTATGTTATATCAGAAATGAACTTCACGCATTTGCATAGAACTACTACATATTTTACTCCAGAAGCATCACCATCACCAAACGATGAAGGTTCATTGACGAGTTTTAGAATAAAATTCAATCAAGGATATTCCATTGCGCTTTTTGCTGGTCATGGCGCTTATAATCAATTTGGAGATGATGGGGGGCAAGTTTATAGTAGTAGTAATGCAAATTCCGCCTCAAATGCTTATATGCCTTCTTTAATTTATGCTGATGCATGTACAACCTCTCCTTATGATTATAATGATAATAGTATTGGTGAAATTCTAATAAAAAAAGATCAAAGTGGAGCTATCGGTTTCATAGGGGGTCTAAGAGTAACATGGTATTTCACCGATGATCCAAACTTTGAAATGATTAATCGAGCAAATGCGAAATTGTTTTGGAAAGAATTTTTTCAAGAAAGAAAATTTCAACAAGGTAAAGCATTATATGATTCTAAAGTTGCGTATATTAATAGCGATTACTATACTAAAGGTTTGGGTTCAACGGATTTAGAATATGAACGTAAAAATATTTTGACTTATTCCCTTTTAGGTGATCCTGAGCTTGATGTTTATACAAATAAACCTAACTTAGCAATCAATCCTTTTACTGAACAAATATATGGAGCACAACTGGTCTCAACTACAATAAAAGATATTAATGGTAGAAACGTGCCATATGCAAGGGTTCATTTGAGAACAGTCGATGGTAAATATCATACGGTTTATGCAGATATAGATGGAAATGTAAAATTCCGCGTTCCTACTCAGGCAAATGAAGCTTATAACGTAACTATCACAGGGCATAATTTAATTCCATCTTATTTCAATTTTACAGTGCTTTCTGATAATGTTAAACCCGAATTGCTCGGAATATCTTATACCCCCAAAAACCCATCAACTGTAAAAAACATTAACTTTGATGTTGAACTTCAGGATAATGCTTCGGGAATAGAAAGTGTGCTTCTATTCATATCTAACAATAATTTTGAAAATTATTCTTTTTATAGGATATCAAATGAGTTTCAAGAAAATGAAAATAATTTTAGATTTAGTTTAGATAAGTTAAAACCAGGTGATTTTTCATATTTTGTGATAGTAAGAGATTATGCGAATAATACAAAAATGTTTAATAATGAAAACTTTAAGTTTACAATAGCTAAACCAATAATGGATTATATATTTACAATTTCATTTATATTAATTATTGGTGTTGTAGGGATTTCTGTTTTCATAGGTTACAAAGGAGTACAAAAATATTCCGATATAATAAGGAAGATCGAGGATAATTTATAATTTAAAGCAGTTTTTATCCTTTTTTTGATTCACTTTTTTTTAAATCTAAGAGATATGATATTGAACTAATTGCTCCCAAAATTCCTTCTATTATCAAAGCTATACAGATTAAAAAAACAGCTAACAAATCATTTAATATAAATAGAAAAATCAGAATAAAAATTCCTGATAATGTAAATTTCAAGATATTCGAAAATTCACTAAATATTATTTTCCATGTTTTAGATTTTTTTGCTTGAGACTCAATTTCTTGGTAGTATTGTTCTTCTCCCCTTTCTCTGATATACCACGATCCTTCAATATTATTGGCAAATAAGAGAATACTCCACCATAAAATGAAAAAACTGAAATAAAAATCCAATGCACCTAAAATAATAATGGGAATTTGCATTAAGATCATTCCTTTCCAACCAATGCGCCTTGCGAGTTTATTTGTTTCTAGTTTTAATTCCTTTGAAACATATCTTGTACTAAGTATATCAAGTGATCTCCCAATTATTGAAATTAAGACATTGATTATATATTGATACCATTGAACTTCGCGTATTATTAGTTGAAATATCATATTCAACAATATTTTTTTGAATCTCCCTTTTAAATTTTACCTTCTTTAGGAGAAAATTTAATTATTAGATTATATTATTCCTATTACTAATAACCATATAAGTAGGGATTTTCTTATAAAATAACCGACCTTATAAAATGGCTATAAAGTGCTTTAAAAACCATATAAATTATTAGCAATTCGCTCTGCGCTGGAAGTTAAACCTGTTTGTGTTGTAGATAGTACTGTAGTTGAAAGTCTATGGGAAACTACAAACTGTAAGTTCGCTTACGGTCATGGCATACAAGGATAATACCCGGTCCCATCCGAAAAACCACCTGGTTTTCAGAGGGTTCGGGAACCCGGAAGCGCAATTTTATGTGGTTCTAAGTAATCTCCTTTTAATTTTCATTCAAAAATAAGTTTTTATGTTATTAATTATACCTATATTTAACACTGAATAAACCTTTAGTTGTAAACTTGCCAAAAAAGCGTGTTATCATTGCCAAGACCATTGGTAGAAAATGGTTTCTGTTTATTGTTGCCATAATCATCATTGTAGCACTTTTTTTTCCGATAGTCGCAATATGGATGATTAGCATAACATTAGGATTATTTCTATTATCATTTATTCCAGAATACCTTTTTAAAAACAAATTTTATAAATTTATGCAGAACCACAACAAGATAGAAGATGAATTAATCGCACGGAGGTTTAAAAAGCCGATAAAAAAAGTTAGAGAAGAACTGTTTGATTTATCACAAAAACAAATGAAAAAAAGATGGTTAATCATATTCTTAGATAAACACTATATTTTTTACAATCAAGAAACTATTGATAAATTCGCAGAACTTTATAATAAAGGTTTTAATGAAAAGGAAATTCTTAATAATTTAACAGATTTCAAACTAGCAACTCGAAATGAAATAAAAATGATTAAAGAAAGCCTATTGAAACTTGACAGACTTAGTGAAAGAGAAGTGACTGTAAAAGAGTATCGCGAAAAGCAAAGATTTGAAGATTAAATGATATTATTTGTAGGTAGAAATATTTATAGATTTATTTCAAAAATAAAAAAAAAATAGGATTTAAAATAAAAAAAGTATAACTTAATCAATTTCTCCAAAATTTAAATCAAAGCTATAGTGCTTTCGAATTGGTTTTTTAACATTCCAAACACATTTTAATCCTTTTTCAAATTGAACTAAATCTCCCGTTTTGAAATCAATTTTCTCTCCAGTCTCTGAATCAGTCACCTCTACTTCTCCATCTAAAACAAAACAAGTTTCAGTATCATCATATGACCAATCGAATTCACTTACTTCTTTAGTCCAAATTCCCCAAGATTTGATTTTTAATTTTTCTAATTCTTCGTCAGAAGGTTTCTTCTTTTTCATTTTCATAATTAATCACTTTTTCCGAACCATTTTTGTTTACTATTAATTAAAAATAAATTTTTCTAAAAAAAAAGATTAATAAAATTTATTTTGAAAACCTTTATTAATGAATTATAGTTGAAAAAACAATAAATATCAAAAATAAAAAATTATTTATAGTAAAATTTATTTCATAATATCTTTTTATAAAAGAATATTAATTCGTAAGAAGATTATAATTATATCATTATAAGATCATTAAATAAAAAGATGTATGAAGATATTAACTTGATAAAAATCGCCCAATAATTAAAACGAGAAAGTTCTAATGCCCAAAAAGTTCATTCTTAAGATTCTAACTGCCGGTGAAGGTGGAGTAGGAAAAACAACACTCCTCCAAAGATATGTAGAAGGGAAATTTTCAGAAGATACCAAGATGACAATCGGTGTGGAGTTTTTCCTAAAAGAAACGGAGATTGACGATAAACACTGTACACTACAGCTTTGGGACTTCGGCGGGCAAGAACGATTTAGATTCTTACTTGAAAGTTATGTTTTAGGGGCTAAAGGTGCTCTACTTATGTTTGATCTAACTCGTTACCAAACCCTTGAAAACCTTGAGCAATGGGTTAAAATTGTTAGGAAAGGAGATCCTAAGCTTCCCATTCTTTTTTTAGGTACTAAATTAGATTTAACAGATGATATCATGGTGCAGGATGATTATGCGCAGGAATTTATCGCTCAATTTGATTTAATAGGGTATCTTAAGATATCTTCCAAAACTGGTGAAAATGTTTTTAACGCTTTTAATTCTTTAACAAGAAAAATATTAGAGAACCAAACTTATTGAAATCTAAATAAAATTTAATCACTAGTGATTCTTCTTTTACACTTCTTTCTTCTTAGTTTAAGATAGGCTATCTAAATGAGATTAGAGTAAATTTTTAAGGAGAACTAATTTGTATTAAGATAATTGAGATTAGGGGAACTTTTTATTGAAAATTATAGTGAAATTTTCGATTTTTTCTATATTTGTCATGCATTTTGGATAAATATCATATGTTTTTATTCTTATCTTTTGTTTTCCTGTGTTTTTTTTAAATAATTATACCTAATCCCGGGGCGGGCAATAATTTCCTTTCCAGCATCTCAAATTGGGAAATTTTATAATTTAATCTCATTTATTTTATACAAAAGCTTTTGAACGTCAAGTCTATTGAAATCTAATATAAATTTGATAATTATTGATGCTAATTTTATTTTACTTCCTTTCCAATTTAAAATAGATTACTTCACCGAGATCAGAAATAATTTAGAAGGTAAAATCAGATTTATTGTGTTTCAACAAATTTTGAACGAACTTGAAGCTAAAAAGAAAAGAGAACCAAAAGCTATAAAATTTGCGCGGGTACTTAATTCTGGTTTAGTATTTCTTGAGAGGAATAAGAAGATTCATGAAGTTGATTTTTTAAAAGATGTAAAAAATATTGATGAAACAACCGATGAATTTTTATTAAGAAAGTTGATTAAGCTAAAAAATGAAAACACTAATGTTTTTTTAGCAACAAATGATTCTGATCTACGGAAAAAGGCAAAAAATCTCGGGTTGAGTGTAATTTTTTTAAGGCAGAGGAAATATTTATGTTTTGAAAGATCTTAAAAAATCTATTTAATATTTAATACATTTTTAAACTTTTAATAAAAATTAATAATAAATAATCTAAACTTCATTGATATTATATTAACTACCTCAAAAGAATTAATTTAATTTAATAATTAAAGCGGTTTTAAAATGAAGTTTAAAGATAGGCTTGAAATGATTCGCCCAATTAACGGCTTATTAGGGAGCCTCACTGTTGTTATTGGATTGTTAAATACACGAACAGGCGTTAAAGGGGTTGGGAAAATCAAAACTTTTTAAGATTATTATTACAGGCGATGGAGGGGTTGGTAAAACTACTCTTCTTCACCGATTTGTAGATGGACAGTTTCTAGCCGACACAAAAATGACATTAGGCGTCGAATTTTTCCTCAAAGAAGTTAATGTAGAAGAAAAAGAAATTTTACTCCAAATTTGGGATTTTGGTGGCCAAGTTCATTTTAGACCTTTACTAAAGAATTACGCGTTGGGAGCAAGAGGGGCCCTTTTACTTTTTGATCTCACAAGACCATCAAGTTTAGATCGAATAGATCAATGGGTGGATATTTGTACAGAAGATAATCCAGGTATTCCAATTTTATTTTTAGGAACAAAGTTAGACCTTCTTGATTCAAATTCTATTGATGATGATTATGTTACAGACTTCAAAAAAAGGTATAAATTTTGTAATTATTTAAAAATATCTTCTAAAACTGGTGAAAACGTTAATCACGCATTCGAACTATTAGCAAAAGAAATATTAAGCAGCTTAGAATAAAAATTAGCTTGAAAATTGTGAATTAAATTCTATTCACTAAAATTGTTTTAATATTTTCTTCACTTAAGTTAACTGGATTATTTTTTAAATTTGCAATCTTAATAATTTTCTCAATATCTTCGATTTTAATATCGTATTTACCTAATCGGTCAATTTTTAACTTTTCAGTCCATTTCTCAAGTATTTCAATTAGGAAAAAACAATATTCATAAATTCTTGTCTCTTCTACACTTGATTTACCAGATAATAATGCTCCAATCTCAGCATACTTTCTTAGTCCTTTTTTACCAGCAGAATTAGCTTCTTGTAACATTTTAATATTCATTTTAGTCGCTTCAGCTAGAAGCGTACCACATATTACACCATGAGGAATTTCGAAATATCCTCCAATTGGAGAAGCTAAACCATGAATAATCCCCAAACCCGCGTTAGCAAGAGTAATTCCTGATAGAAGTGATCCATATGCCATAGCCGCTCTTATTTCTATATTTTTTGCTCCTGTTGAGCAAGCGGGTATCAAATTTTCACTCAAAAATTTCAAACCACTAAATGCTAATGCATCTGTTATTGGGTTCCCTTTAGATGATACATAAGCTTCAAGTAATTGGGTAAATGCATCCATTCCACATGCTGCTGAGATTGATGGAGGACACGAAATCATCAATTCAGGATCAATTATTGCAATATTAGGTATCAGATTATCATGACGCAGTGATTTTTTAAAACCTTTCGGTCCCACCTCAGTAATTACCGCATTTTTAGAAGCCTCACTCCCAGTTCCAGATGTAGTTGGAATTGCTATATAAGGTATTTTCTTACCATCATGAATTTTGTTTCCTACTCCCTCAAGATAATTTTTAATTGAATCCCCTTTAGTCAACATAGCTGAAATTGCTTTACCTGCATCTGTCACGCTCCCTCCACCTATTCCAACGACTAGATCAAGATTTTTATTTTTTAATTTTGAGATATTGCTATCAATAAAACTTGGTGATGGTTCTCCTGAAACATAAATTGATGAAAAATCTATAAAGTTTTCTTCTAAAACAGATTCAATTTCATCCCATTTACCGGATTGCTTAAGTGACCTAGCACCCATTACAAAAAGTGTTCTTTTTCCGAATTTCGGAATAATATTATACAGTTCATTTAGCTTTCCAGTACCAAAAATTATGTGTGGAATTCTAGCAAAACTAAAAGGCGGTATCATAAAATCTACACTTCTTTTTCAATATTTTAGTGAAATTAATAATATTTATTTCTAATTAATAAGTAATATTTATAATTTAATTTTGATAATTTGTTTTATAATATATTTAAACTATTGGTGATCCACAATCAAAAAAGTTCATGAAATGGATTTTGAATATCGAGGTGGGACCTCTGGTATTAAATATTTAATGAGAGGTCCATCTATTGATTGGGGTATTATTTTACTTAAACCTGATGAATCGATGGGTGAAAAAGCACACGGACATAATATAATTGATGAAACATTTTATTTTGTGGAAGGTGATGGTGTAATGATTATAGATGACAAAGAGTATCAAGCGCCACAAGGAAGTGTGTTTTTATGTGAACAAAAAGAAATGCATAATATTAGGAATGAATCGGATAAACCAATAAAAGTTATATTCATTAAAGGAGAATACAAACCTGAAGATAAAATTTAAATTAGATAATTTTAACAAAATTGAGTAAGCAACTATGGCAAAAAAAAAAAAAAGATCAACGAGAAAAAGGCGTGGTCCCCCTGGACCCCCTCCTGTAGTTACCCGTGTAAAGTGGCCGAATAGAAGAATGGGCGAAATGTTTGGACGTGTCGTTGGGATTCTCGGGAATGACAGAATGGAAATTTTCTGCCAAGATGGTAAGCATAGAATGGGTAGAATTCGTGGAAAAATAAAAAAAAGAGTATGGATTAGGCTTGCTGACCTCGTAATCGTGAATCCATGGGATTGGGAAACGGAAGTACCTGGTAAGATGGGTAAATGTGAAATTAGCTGGAGATATCTGAGACATGAAATTTCTTGGCTTGAGCGGAACAATAGAATTCCAGAAATTTTAGATATAAATAAAATAACCTTTTAAAAAAAATAATTTATCAATTCTACTATCACAATCAAAGAAACACTTCCTTTGAGAACAAATATCAGGAATTTGTTTAAAACACAAAATTTTATAATTTATTATGCCTTACTAGATTATACCTTATTTTTCGAACAACATTTTAATAAAACCCAAATTAAATAAGATTCGTGAAATAACATGCCTGACCAAGAAGAAAATGTAAAGAACCTTAGCGATAAAGAAATTCGTATGAAGACTGTCATCATCAAGGATGATATTGAAGAAAAAGAGGATTTAACTACTCTCTTTGCTGTACGAACAACAATAAATCAAGAAAGTAATATTTTAAGGCAAATTTTTTATAGATTTAAAATCCTTGATGTAATACCGGATATTAGGGCCATTCTAGTGTCTCCTCTTCTTCCAGGTTATGTATTTTTTGAAGCTCCCCAGAAGCGCGATGTACAGATAGCAGTTCAAGGAATTCCTCATATTAAAGGAAGGATTGTGCAAAATATAAAACTCACAGAACTTAAACACGTGTTACTACCCAGGAGTGTAACAGAATACTTAGAAGAAGGTGATACTGTTGAGATAATTAGCGGAGTGTTTGAGGGATCAAGAGCACTCGTAATGCGTTTACCACACGATTCTGCGCAAAGTGAGGAGGTAATCGTCCGGCTACTCCAAGAAGAAACTCCAATTACTATAAAAATTCATGGGGATTATCTAAAATTAGTTGAAAAGAAGCGAATAATACAAGAACCAATACCGCATATAAGAGTTTCTGGTGAAATAATCACAGATATGGAAAGATCAATAAGTTTCGAAGATGAACTTGGAGATTTCGAAGATGAAACTCCAGTAAGCAAACAGGGTGAGGAGAGTGTAGAATATATCGATGATGAGGAAGAAGATGAAGAAGATGAGTGGGCAAAATTTGATGGATTTTAAATTCAAGTTATTCTCAACCATAATGATTTTTTCCAATAGATTCATGAATCAAGATTCAATTCAATAAACTGTTTCCTTCGATTGTTGCTATAAAAAATAAAAAATAGCAATATTTTATAATAACTTTCTTGCGTTTGCCTTAAGCAACTACTTAATAAAAGACTTTTTATAGAGAAACTTTTATTAATGAAATAAGAGAAGTGGATAAATCACTAAAATAAAATTCTCTGAGTTATATGATTAAAAATATTTTCATAATGAAGGGAAACACTGGAGAATTAATCTTCTATAAGACTTATGAGGATATTTTCAACATAAAATTAACAAGTGGTTTTCTAAGTGCCATTTTTTCATTTGTAAAACAAACGCTAAAAACTGAAGAATTGTCTGAAATTGAAGTAGGTCCCTTTAGATTTATATTTGAAATTGAAAAAATAAGAAATGATGACCTACTTTTTGCTTTATTTAGCGATCGCACAGATAATCTTGTTGAGATAAGAAATCAGTTGAGAGAGATTAAAAGCCAATTTCGAAATAAATTTGATCTAGAGTTATTAGCAGAGAAATATGATGGTGAAATTTCAAAATTTTTTGATTTCGAGAAAAACATCGATGAAATTATGGAGAACCGTGGTCAATTAGTTTCAGAAGATATAAAGAAGGATTTATTTAATATTTTTAATGAATTACATACATTTTCTGCTTTTGTAGTATCTTCAGCACTTCTGACTCAGACAGGTAGAGTTATTTTATCTTCCTTAGAACCTAATATTCTTTCAGAGATTATTAGATTACTGGAAGGGAGATTTATTTCAGGAAACTATAGAGTAAATGAACTTATTTCCCTTGAAAAATTCGGTGTGCTTTCCCTAATAGGTATAGATGAACATTTCATTTCTGTGATTCAGTTTAAGAGTAACTGCCCTTTTGAAACAGGACTTGTAATTTCAAAAAGGTTCTCAAATAGGATACAGAAATTAATTTGTTGAAATTAATGAGTTTTTATGTTCTAAAATTAATCAAGCTTATTATTTTTATTAAAACTATTAAAAAAGAAGAAAATTCTTTAATAAAAACCGTTTACATGAAGTTTGCATTGAAATGTTTGATTCATGAGGACTAAAACCAATAACTCCCCTCTAATACTCTTAACACATCTTGGACTACCATTTCCCCTCGATGTGAGGGACTTTTTTCACAATTGAGGGAATTTCCCAGAATAATTATCATTTTTCAAGTGTACTACTCTTTTCAAAGATGCATACTTTTTTTCGATCCACCTTTTTAATGTAATTGTTTTATCAGCTCTATTTTATATGCAATACTTTGTAAATTGTAGGAGGTTAATACTCTTTTATATATTTATTTAAGGTATTGTAGATTTCAAGCTATTCATAAACAAATTTTATAATAGTTTTTGAACAAATACTAACATTTTTACTATTTTTAATGATGATATTATTTATTTCATAAAATAACTTAATAAAAAAATTGGTAGCATTTCTAATATTGAAAACGGCCTTACCAAAAATTAAAAAGACAATTTAGTTTTTCCTTATTATATTTAAATATCTTAAAAATCTTATTTGTTAAAAAGAGAGGTAAAAAAAAATGCATAAGTTTTTAGATCAAGCTATTAGTGATGAAATTCTCGAGAAACTATGTCTTAAGAATCGCTATTCTTTCGTAAATAATAATCTAATGCCAATATTGACAAAAGAGCAGTTTGGTTTTCTGAAAAAAGTTCAAAAGTTTTGTATGACTTTTGAAAAGAAAAATGGAGTTACTCATGGTCCAGAAGAAGATGTTTACGAGTGGATGCCTGCATTTGGAGCAGAAGGCTATATAACAAGGGCGCATAATTTTGATATGATTGACATTAACTATGAATATCATGGAGTAACTGCGGATATCATTAGAAATCTTGCAGTGGATAATTTTAGCCCTCAATTTTCTATGACTAGTGGAGCAAGCGTTCTAGCGATAAATCCCATTTTTGAACATCATGAAAATATACCTATAAGATTAGAAGCCTTAAAAGAATTAGTTTCAGGTAAAGCTCCTGGTTGTATTTGTATAACAGAACCAGAAAGAGGCTCTGATGCAGTACATCAACTAACAACTTGTGATGAGCAAGAGGATGGTAGTTTTTTGTTATCAGGCGAGAAAATTTATACTACAAATGCACCCAAAGCAAAATGGGCTGTTGCTTATGCCACAGCAGAGAAGAATAATGGAAACTTGATGGCTCAATTTTTGATCAATACTAGTTGGGATGGTTGGAAGTGTGATAGGGTATACATACCTTATGTCCCTAAAGTTTGGATTGGTCACGAATATCTTGAAAATCTAAGGATTCCAAAAGACTGTGTTCTCGGAGGCGTTGGGAAAGGGAGAGCGCATCTTTTTGAGGGTCTTATTCCTGAACGAGTAGGTATCGCCGCTGGCGCTATTGCCCAATGTTGGGGCGCTGTTTCACATGCTGCAATCTATGTAAACATGAGAAAGCAATTTAACCAAGAAATCTTGAAATTTCAAGGTGTGGGCTTTTTACTTGCCGACCTCTGGGCTAGAACGAATAATTTAACACTAGGGGTGTTAAAATTCGCTGAATCCTATGATGAAAAGATAGAAAAATTCGGAGGAGAAATTCCACGACACATCTCGCAATCGATGGTTGCAAGCGCTTCTCAATTTAAATATCAGTGTACTAATCTCTCCCATCATGTTTGTTATGAAGCAGCAAATCTTATGGGTGGTGCGGGGTTATCGGATAATACATTAATGCAAGATTATGTTAATATTTCAAGGATTCAAGAAATAGTAGGCGGTAGTCGCCAGATTCAACAGTATATAATGAGTATGGCATTACGTCAACATTTCAAGGTACTCTGAAGGTTCCTCAATTTTATTTTCTTTTTCTTTTTCTTTTTTTCTAATTGAAGCGTATATAGAATTTAACTGAAGATTGAAAATAAAATTGGGAAAATAAATATTAAAATAGAATATTATGAAAATTAATTAAAAATATATAGTTGAGATTAAGTGATGTCAAATAAAAAATTTGAAACCAGAGTTATAAACGAGGAAATATTAGCTAAACTGAGTCTTGAAAATCGGTATAAGTTTTTAAATGATAATTTAAATTTTGTTCTCACTGACAAGCAATTTGAATTTCTTAAAGAGGTTCAAAACTTCTGTTTGGAATTTGAAAGAGATAATAGTATAACTCACGGACCTGATGAAGATATCTATGACTGGTATCAAGATTTTGGAGAGAAAGGCTATATAACTCGTCAGCATCCATACGAATGTGTTGATTTAAATTATAAAGAGTTTGGTATGAGTATGGAATTTATGAGATTATTAGCTTTAGACTTTTTTGATCCTCAATTTGCAATGGGCACTGGAGCGACTGTTATTTGCATTAATCCAATTTATGAACATCATGAAAATATAGGTGTTAGATTAGAAGCTCTAAAAGAATTAGTCACTGGTAAAGCAATTGGTACTTTATTGATTACTGAGCCTGAGAGAGGTTCTGACGCTGTGCATATGCAAACAATATGTGATGAAGGTGATGATGGCTCATTAATAATAAATGGTTCAAAAATTTTTAATACAAATGCTCCAAAAGCAAAATGGGCTGTTGCCTATGCTAATGCTGAAAAAAATAATGGGAATACGATGGCTCAGGTCCTAATAAACACAAGTTGGGATGGGTGGAATTGTGAACGAGTTAATATACCTTTTGTTCCAAAACTTTTTATCGGTAAAGAGAAACTAGAAAACCTGAGAATTCCAAAAGATTACATATTAGGTGGTATTGGAAAAGGAAGGGAACATTTGTTTGAAGGATTGATACCTGAAAGGATTGCCATTGCTATCAGAGGGATTAGCGAATGTTGGGGAGCGTTAACGCATGCTGTAATTTATGCAAATATGAGAAAACAATTTGGTAAAGAAATTTTGCTTTTTCAAGGAGTAGGTTTTACACTCACTGACCTATGGGCAAAAATAACAACTATTACTCACGCAGTCTTGAAATTTTGCGAGATTTATGAAGAAAAAATAGAGAAATATGGTAAGCTACCTGATAATATTAGTCAATCTATGGTTGCCAGCGCTTCCCAATATAAATATTACTGTGCTAAATTGTCTGAAGAAGTATGTTATCAAGCAAGTAACGTGATGGGCGGTGCTGGATTCTGTGATAATACGCTCATGTCCGATTATTTAAACATATCAAGGATTCAGGAGATAATTGGAGGATCAAAGCAAGTACAGTCATTAATTATGTCAAGATCTTTAAGAAGGCTATTTAAAAATCTATAATAATTTTTTTTGAATTTACTCTCTATTTATTTTGTTAATTTAATTCTACTAATTTTAATTAGATTATCTTATTCTGTTGGAATTATACTAATACTAAAATTTTATGAAACTTCCGGAGAAATGATAAAAAATAAATGCAAAAAAATTAAAAAAAAAAAAATTAATCTTCTTCGTCTGCTTGCGTCAACTTTTCGATTTTTTCTTCTACTTCTTCTATTTTTTGCTCAAGTTCCTCAACTTTTGATTTAGTTTTGCAAGTTTTACATCCATCGTCCAACTCACACTCAGGAAGTGTATCACAAACTTCTTGAATTCCTTCTAGTTCTTCTAACATTTCATTTTTTTGTTCTTCAAGTTTTTCAATACTCATATTTAACACCTAAATAATGTAAATTAATAAAGTTATGATGATTTATTTTTTTTGCTTTATAAATTTAAATTAATAAGAGACTAATATTTTAAATAGTAAATAAAAATTATAAAAAATAATGGAAGAACAAACCGAATTTGAAAAAATCATCAAGTATTTCACAAACAAAAGTACATTAGAGCATGCTCAATCAATTTCAGATAATAGAATTAGGATTTTGAAAATAGATAAGAAAATCGGTCTAGTAGAAGCGGAGGTGCAAGGGAATTCTATAATTCCATATAAGCTAAATCTTAATATTTCACAAAAGAGTTTTACTAATATTATTTACCATGACTGTCCTGATTATTTAGCACGGAAGAAACTAAATAATAAATTCTGCAAACATATAGTGAGATTATTTTCCTCATTAAGGGAAGAAGATCCAATTTTTGCTATTAATTTATTAAAAGAATTATGTGCTAAAATATCCACACAAACTCAAGTAAGAAAAAAGATTTCGCTGGATATGAATCACTTTCTAAACAAAGATCTTGAAAGTCAATTAGAATTTGAATATAAGGGATTTGATTACTTTTTTAATATTTTAGAGATTAATATTTCAGCTAGAAGCTGTTTAAAAGAGATATTAAAAGAAGCAAAAAAACTGCCTGCTGCTCTCAGAGGTTTTCATGGAGGTTATGAGGGTGGATTATTCGACCATATTTTATTAGTTACTAATTATACGTATAAGCTGTATAAATCCATGCAATATCAAGTAGATATTAAAAAAGCGTTATTAACTGCAATCTATCATGATTTTGGTAAAATATCTTATTATTCTTATAAAAGAAACCATGTTCATTCAAATGTAATTTTAGATCGTGAAGATTTAGACAAGATACACAGGATTATTGAAAGAAATTATAAATATTATGGAAGAGATTATCATGTGGAAGAGACATTAGCTGTACTTAAAAGAAACGATAAGATATTATTTAATAATGATGAAATTTCTAAGGCGATAATATTCCATCATGGCCAATGGAGTAAGTATCATCCCATTGAAATGAGTGAACTGGCAACTCTTATCCATAAAGCCGACATGATTGCAAGTCAAACTCATTTTGTATAGTTTTGTTAAAAGAGAATATTTATTAATATAAACATTATTAGCATGATTCCACTAAGAGATAATCCAACAAAAATATATTTTCTAATTGAAGCTTTCTCAGATTTGGCTATCTTTTGATTAAATAAGTTATTTTCTGCTTTTTTATCTTCTATCTCTGCCAATACTGTTGTTGTTATCTCTGAGATTTCATCTTTCTTACTATATTTTTTGGATCTCTTTTTAAAGGTTTTAACTGATTTTTTAATTAATTCAAGTATTTCTATTGGCAAGTCATCTTCGGGGATCTCCAAATCTTGAACCATGAAATCGCAAGCCACAGTTAATTTATAATCTTGATCAAATTGTTTTTGAGTAAAAGTCCTAATTAATGACGATTTCCCAACTGCTGCAGAACCCGTGAGTAATATCTTAAATCTAAAATGATTAGAATCAACAATTTCTCCAAGTCTTGGTTTGAAATCTAATAATGACGTAATAGCTAATCGGTAAAATAATTTCTCTACATTTTCATATTCTAGAGCAGAAGTTTCTATGTATTCAAATAAATAATATTGATTTATTTTATAAATAATTTTATCTCTAGAAATTGTCTCTCCAATATCCTTTTTTAAATCCTTTTTATTTCCAACTAAGAAAATTGGAATGTTTCCAGAACGATCTCTAATTTCATCGAAATAACCATCTATTTTATCAAAAGTATTAGGGCGACTTAAATCAAACACCAAACCGACTGCTGCGACACCTTTGAAAAAATTGCTTTTGAAAAAATCAAACCGTTCTTGTCCACCCGTATCCCATAGCGATAAAGTAACTTTTATCATATTTCAATCCAATTCTTTATATTACCTTAAGATTCCCACAAAGCAATAAATTCGTCTAAAATTTTATATGTACCATTAAATCTCATGTTTTCATAAAACTCCCTAAGACTTTTTTTATCAAGGCTCCACTAAGTTCTTTTTTGATAAGCATTAATACCGTCATTATCTAAAAAGAGAAAATCAATAATTTTCAATAAAGGTTTTGGCAGATATTTACCTAAAAAAATCATAATTTTAAAAAATTTATCTCGAGCAGTTAATTCTTGTGGTTTTATGGCAAACAGTTCACAAACAATGATTTTCTGGGCAATTTTTTTAGCAATGTTAATTAAATCAATATGTTTAGGGTAGATATGATGGAGTATATCGCAAATTACAATTATGTCTGTTTTTTCCCCTTGATAATAGCAAAAATCAAAAATGTTCATTTGTTTTACCACAATTTTTTTTAATTTTATATTTCTTTTTTTTAATTCCTTTTTTTTATTCGCTTAAGAAATCGATGATTAAGATCTACTCCTTCATATTCAATTGATTGATCTAAAAAACGCATTAAATAATCTGTACCGCAAGGCAGATCTAAAACTTTTTTGGATCAGTACCCATGAGTTTAGCGATTGTTAAAAATTTTATATCTTGATCATATAATCTCCTCGTAACTGCATTATATAGCCACCCATTCCGTTATATTAAGCCTCTAAAACCGGTAGTTAGAGTTTTTCCTTACATCCTGAGTTATAGTTTTTTAATTGTAGGATTGATTTTAAAATTTTTAAAAAATAAAGATGTTAAAATTTAAGGAGGCGAGAGCAAATTCATTTTCTCTTCAATATTTTTATTCAATTCGATAATTTCCCCTTATTTGATGTTTCAAGTTCTGTATTAATATCCTCAAATCTACTTTCTTGGTTATTTAATTTTTTAATATATCTTTCTTTCAATGAAATAGATTGACTATCATCGCCTAAAACAGAGATATTTTCTCTTAACCTGACTTGTTCATCTGTCATCAGGTCTCTCTCTTCATTCAATTTTTTTTCCTTTACTTTTAATTTATTATGTGTTTGAATTAATCCTGCAATATCTTTTAATTTACTCTCTAGATCTGGGTTAATGAATTTTTGTTTAACGTAAAAGCCAACTCTTTTTAAAAGATCTTCTTTACTATAATTCCATAGGTAATTGCTTGAATAATTTTCTTTTTGTTCTTTAAGTTTAAAACTAATCGCATCTTTAGGTTTTAGAGTAATCTTAAAGCGCCAATAGTTTGGGGTTTCTTCTGGATCTACTGGTTTTTCAATAAACTTATAACCGTAAGTCTTAGGATGATCTAAGTATAGCGCCTTTTCTTCATCGGTTTTATTTTTTATTTTATATGTTATCATTAGATTAGTATAGTAATATTCGTATGAATAGCCACTTCCGAAATTAACTCTATGAACACTAAGATTTTCAGAATCTTGTTCATGTGTAATGATTACAGCTTGTTCCACGGCATAATTTAATAATCTCGTATCACCTTTGTTTAAAAAAGGTATCATCGCTTCTCCCGCGAGATTATCATCATATATTATTATAGAGGGTCCTCTTTCTAAAGTCAAATTTGTGTTATTAGTAATTTCCAAACAAGCATTCGGATTTTTATCGAGTTCATTCTTGTTATATAATAAAACCTTTTTTGCTTTTATTGATTCAGTTATAATTGGAACTAAGGCAGATTGTTTTCTTTTAATTGTTACTGGATTTGAGATGTTATATTCGAATAATTCTCCTAGATCCTTTGTCTGAGTTTTTACTTGTGATTTTACTTTATCCATAAAAGCCTCATCGGATATTCCTCCTCCGACAAGATTAGCCATTCCTGCAGGTTTCCTAAGTGCGCGGAGTCCTGCCCTAGCCATTTTTGGATGGGCTTTCCTTTCCCGGGCAGGCATTGGCTCTTCCATTTCCATTTTATAATCTTCAAATTTTTCCATATCGAATTCTTCTTCAATGTCACTAGGACGGGCACTTAATACTCTTGGAGGCTGAATTACTGGACGCTGTATAAATATAGGTCTATAAAACTCATAAATAAACGAAACTGGCATCCCTGCAACCAAAGATAATTCAATTTCTTCCCAATCTTGATTCGTAGTATTTTCAATGAGTCCCCACCCTGAAAGTAAGCATTTCTGCTCCAACGCTTGTTTTTTACTCATAATTAATCTATAGGACGTCTTCCAGATAGGGGCTTCACGAATATAAGATACAAAAATATTTCTCTCAACTTCGTCATCTCCACCAGATTCACAATTTATTATTATTTTTTTAGCATCCTTCTTCTTTCCGGCAATTACAGTTCCGAGGAAAAACTTTAAATCTTTTTTGATCTCATCATTTAAAATATCAATAGATTGTATTTCAGAGAAGTTATGTTTGGTTATTATGTCATCATCTTGAAGAAGAATTAATTGCTTCTCAGTAATTTTTTCGTCTTTACTTAGTTTATCGACAAATTCAATTCCCATTATCTTGCCTGAAATTTTTTTTGCTCCACTGATTGTTAAATTTACATCAGCTCCTTTAATCTGCGTTACAAGTGAAGAAAAAGAATCTCTATCAGGAATATTTAACATTATAGATTTTAACAATTGTGTAGTTTCTAAAGCAGCATCGTAAGAAATTGATGAGATATATCCTTTTTCACTGGTATCTAAAACAAAAAGGGATTTTAATACATCATTCATTTCATCTATTTTAAATTCGAGCTCAAATGTACCTGAGCTTTTTAATATGCCTTCAAGAGTATAATAAGATACACCATGTTTAAAAATTATAACTTTTTTAACTTTGAGTTTCGACATAAAATTATTATAATTTTATATTAATTTAAATTTTAATAATTTAAGATAAAGAATAAGAAAACTGAAACTAAAAAATTTTTTCACATATTTTCTTCTATAATTTCAAGAGTATCTTCTTCTAATGTGGAACCTGTCTTCGGATTTTCAACAATAACTCCAAGAGATTCACCCTCTTTATCAAAGAAATAGAAAGTAGGGATTTTTTTTAAATCAAATTTAGGATCAACTGCTTCTGGTGGGGACCGTGTTTTATGCCAAATTTTTTGTCCTGATTTATGAAATCCGTCAACCATTATTCCATATAAAATTAGTAGATCAACGTCGGTTGTATTCATAAATTTTTTAATTTTTATCATTTTTGGAATGTTTATTGTACAATCAGGGCACCAATCTGCTCCTAATGCAACAATCTTTAATTTTTGGTTCTTACTTACTAGTTTTTCTTTGATTTTTTCAATTATATCTGCTTTTGGCTTGTAGGATTCATAAGTAGACTTAATTTTATCTCTATAGGTTTTTAAATATTCATCTGGTGAGAGTGTTGGAGATACTAGATCGCTCCATCTAAGATTTATTTTTGCTTTCATATTTACTAAACAAGTTACTTTTTTTATTAAACCTTATTTTAAAATATAAAAAGATTTAATTAAAATTTAATTTGTTATTATAAAAATGGAGGAACAACAACACTTATTAGTTATTTTAAATCTCGATTTTTTAAGATTAATTTTGTTAAGAGATTAAAGATTTTATGAACATTTTCACCATTTTTAGAGCTGCATTCAATAAAACCATCAGCTCCTTTAGATTTTGCTATTTCCATTGCTTTTTTTGTTGAAATTTCTTTTAAATGAAATAAATCTGTTTTTCCACCAACAAAAACGATTGGTAGCTTATAATTAAGCTCTTTCTCAATGATTGCCAACCAATCATCTACATGGGCAAGAGAACCATAATTTGTAATGTCGTACATAAAAATTCCACCACTTGCTCCCTTTAAATAGGAAGGAAAGAGAAATCTAAATCGTTCTTCACCTGCAAAATCCCATATTTGTAACTTTACCTTTTCATCTTCTAATTCAACAGCTTTAAGTAAAAAATCCACTCCTAACGTCATAGAAATATCTTCTTTAAATAAATTCGTTAAAAATCTATGAGCTAAGGTAGTTTTCCCTGTCTGAGAATCGCCAAATAACACTATTTTAAAAGTACTGGTGAAAGATGACAACTCAAATCCCTAATAGAAACAATTTTTTGGTTTATTTAAAGAGATCACCTAATAGAATAAGTATCCCCCTAATATTAACTTATATAGAGATTTAATATTTAAAAACTTTACAAATAATTCATATTGCAAAGAATATTCAATGAAATACTTCCTATCATAAAAATAATTATTGATATTTTGGTTTTTCGTGTAATTTATCTAGTTTTCAATTTTTGTGGATTTATTCTACATCTTTTTAAAAATTGGAATTTCCCCTTGAATCTCAAATAAAGTAGCATTTATGAATCTTTTTCTCGAGATACAATGAGTAACTTTTTTATGAGTTTAAGTTTTTTTTTAAAATTGATGAAATAATCATCTAATAATATCTTCTACTAAAGGGTACTCCTTTTTCATAATACACTCCAAAATTCTATATTTGTAATTAAGCTCATATTTTTCTTGGAATTTTTATCAAGGTGTTTATAAAAATCAGTTGAATCATCAGTACTAACAAAATTAGTTAATTTATTCACCTTGTAATTTTTCTAATTCTATTAAAACCTCATTAATTTGAATATCAAGAAAGATAGGGGGAATATCCTGATATTCAACAGTGATTACTAATAAATTCATTAATCTTTCTTCAAGCCATAAGATTTTCTTGCGATTTTTAACATTCATTTTCAATTTTCAATTAAATTTTTAACACTTATCTTTTAATGGGTTGATATTATTCTATTGTGACAGTCTCTTCTAATTTAAAAAATATTTTTATTAAAGGAAAAATAATTTCTATTTGCTTTATTATGAGGAAATATGGGACTCTTAATTATCGAGGGTTATTTGATGGAAAGGAATCATTATATGATCCATAAAATCTCTTCAACGCATGCAAAAAACCTCTGTACCTAAGAGTATAAATTTCATTTATCTTTGGAACTCGATTAAATTGGGGATAAATAAAGTCACGAGAAAATGTTAACGCTTTCTTTTCATCTACCCATTCCCATTTTCTCAATTTTCTTTCTCTTATTCCCTCCCCCGTGGTGCCCCCTCCTGAAAAATTAGTTTTTATCTATTGATAGTTTAAAAAAGATATATTAACTGTCATTTACTATTTTATAATGACAATTAGAAAAATGAAAATGCAAATGACTGAAAAAATAACTCAAAAAGTCTCATCAAATGGAAGGATTGTAATACCTAAAGAATGGAGAGACAGGTTAGCTATTAAGGATAAAAATGAGGTTGAGATGGAATTGATGGACGATAAGACCATTTTAATCAAAAAAAAGACACACCCTTTTGAGATTGAAGATAATCTATTTGAAGGAGTTACTCCGTTTACAGAGGAAGAGATAGAGGAAGCAAAGAAATCGTTATTTCCCAATGAGGAATAATCAGAAGATTGGTAGGTCTTGAGATAAAATGACGGAAAGAGTAGTAATTGATGCTCAAGTTCTATTTTATTTCCATTATGACTATCAAAAAGTTCCATTAATACTACAACAATTGAAAAAAAAAGTGATAAATGGAGAAATAACCGTAATCCTACCTACAATTGCAATCGCAGAATTACTTTGGAAAATGAGGAAAGCTGGGAAAATAAGCGCATTTAAGGAGGCTCTCAATCGATGGGAAATCTCAGAAAATGTCATTATCGATGGTTTTAATATAGAAATCATTAAATTGATGTTAAAAAATGTTAAAAGTCACGAATTACATGATGAAATCATCGCTATGACGTGTAAAAAGCACAATACAGACATTATTTACTCTAAAGATAAAAAAATTAAAGAAATGTTCAATTTACAACTAAGATCTTGGTAGTAGAGGATTGCATTTTATCCTCCAAAAAATACATTTGAGTAAAAAACACAAGAATTACTCAGAATAGTTAGATTTCTTTCTCATTTATATTTGCCCCATTTATCTAATTCTCGAATTTTATTCCAAGTTTATTTGTCTTTCATCCTAAAGAGAAATTACAATATTTTCTTTGGTATGTTTGAATTGAACCAAGAGATTCAGTATTTTAGAGAATATTCTAAATTTTTTTAATAAAATTTATGTTAACATTAAGTAGTAATTCTTTCAAGAAATGTTAAGTAACCTCTTTAAGAGTTTAAGAGCTCCCTCCTTTGAAATTTTCTGGTTTTGATTTCCACATTTGGGCGAATATACGCAACAAGCACATCCAGAAAAACATTTGCAGGAATTTAATAAATTGTATGTCAAAATTAATAATTCATCTAATTTTTCATATAACAATTCAGAAATACCAATGCCCCCTCTATATCCATCATATATATAAATAATAGGTTGTTGTTTTACTGGATCGAAATCAATTGAAACTCCTCCTAAATCCCAACGAGAAATTTGGGCGATCGCTGGAGCCATGGCTATCATCCCATGTTCTGTAGCATGAATACAATCACCAATCTCATACCCTTCTAATTCCAATTCTTTTTGGTATTCAAACGAAATTAAGATCCATACAGCCTTTGTTTCAAAACGGACAATTGGAATATCTTCAAGTGGAAATCTTGAACGAGTTTCTTGAGTAATAGTGTCAACTACTTTATAGGAATAATATTCATGTTCAACTTTTACATCTCCAAAAAATACTTCAATATTCTTTGAAACACCAATTTTTTTTTCTGAGAGGATTTCAAGTGGAGTTATCTCTGTATGTCTTAAGGATTGCGTATAGAAGTCCACATTTGCTTTCCTTAAAAAAACTAAATGCTCATCTAAATCAAGTTTTTCTACTAAATATGTTTCAGCCTCATAAAGATAAATAGCCCCCTCATGTAAATCCCTAAATACAAAGCTTTCATCTTCCACAGTTAAAAATTCCTCAGTTTCATCAGTCCTTAATATGACTTTATAACTTCGATTTGAGAGATCATTTAACCCATACCTTTTACTGGGAAAAAAATCGCCATTCCAATAATATTTATCACCCCGTTTCATTAGAAGAGATTCGGAAACTAGATCTTCTAAGCGTTCTTTAAAAAAATTCTCATCCTGAAGTCCAAACTGCTCGTAATCGCTGATTTTTATCGGGATTTCCTTACTCGCGCAGCAAATATGGTTGTTCAATAGGTACTTATTTTTTAAAGTTATCAAGATTTCTTCTTGGATAGGACCGAACAGCTGTTCAGGGTTATGAGTGTAAAAAAGATCTAAAGGATTTTGCATAGGGATTAGAGTTGATATAGAGATATCTGTCCCTCTCCCAGAACGACCAATCTGTTGTCGGAAGCTTGAAATTGTTCCGGGGAATCCAGAGCTAATAGTCGCATCTAAAGAGCCTATATCAATACCCAATTCTAGCGCATTGGTAGAGCTAATTCCTAAGATTTTTCTATTTTTGAAATTTTGTTCGATTTCTCTCCTTTTTTTTTTACTGATTCCCGCTCGATAGCTGAAAATTTTATTTTTTATTGTAGGTAATGCATTTCTGGTCCAAATTGCCTGCAATTCTGCCATTTTTCTTGAAAGAGTGAAGGTTAAAGTTTGAATATTTTTTTTCAAATGGCTAATAAATAAGTTTTTAGTTTCTTGATGCGCTGAGCGATATTTTTTTGATATTTTATCATAGGGTAAATCCCATAAGATTACTTTTTTAGCACCTGAAGGAGAATAATCTTTATCAACTATACTAAATTCTTCACCGACGAGTTTTTCGCAAAATTTTTTAGCATTATAGATTGTAGCGCTCGATAAAATCCAAATTGGTTTTATATTGTAAGTATCAAGGATTCTTTTTAATCTTCTAAGAAGCAGAGCGAAATTAGAGCCGAAAATGCCTCTATACGTATGAATTTCATCTAATATAATATATTTAAGATTTTTACAGATTCTACCCCATTTTTTTTTAAACCACGGTAAATAGAAATGTAATCCAAAGGGATTAGTAATAATAATATTGGCGTTAGCTAAAATTTGTCTTTTATCGTTGGGATTCACATCACCATCATAAACGCCAATTCTATTTTGCTTTATATTAGTTTCTTCAAGCAATTTAGATAATATATAAAATTGATCTCGAGCTAAAGCTTTAGTTGGGAAGATATAGAGTGCTGTAGTCGCCGGTTCTTCTAATATCGATTCTATTACCGGTAAATTGTAACACAGAGATTTTCCAGATGCCGTGGATGTGACTGTAACAGTATTTTTCCTATTGCGAATTAAATTAATTGCCATTGCTTGATGGCGCCATAACTTAATATTATTATTATCTAACCAGCGTTGAAGCCTTTTGCGCAGTGGTTTCTCTAAATCATCAAATTGAGCTATTGATTCAGGAATGTGTTCAATATGGGATATTTGACCACAATAATAATCTTGAGTTTTTATAAATCTTAACAGACCGTCGAAATCAACCATAAATTACTTCATTATGTATAATGAAATATCTCAATTAAAAATATCAAAGAGAAAAGATTTAATTATTTTTCAAAACTACTTTTAAAGTTTTTTTAATATAACCGATTATCAAATCATTGATTATTTTTAATTAAATTTAAAGACAAAATCTATTTTATTCTTATAAAGAAATTTTTTTATGAAAATAATTCAAATCTCGATACCAAGATATTAAAGAATGTAAAAATGTCTGATTTTAAATGGATTCAAGTTGATTTTCAAAAATTTATCGATCAATTTGGAAAAGATCTTATTATTGAAAATGCCCCAATAATATTGTATTCAAAAAAAGATAAAGAGCATGAAGCTTATAATTCTTTAATAGCTTTCTTTTTAATCGCTGGTGGGTTGCTTATCTTTATCTCTTTCTCATATTTTCTATCTTCTGTTTTTTTCAATTTAATTATTTTTATTCTTATTATAACTATAGGAACAATTGCTGAAGTTATATTACTTGTAAATGTTATTAAATCAAATATATACATTAAACCCTTAGAATGTTGGGTTGAAATTCATAAAAGTGCAGCTCAGAGTGATCTTGAATATTATTGTTTTACTTATTATCCAATTTTTACAGGTAAATGTCATCCAAATATAGCAAAAAATGTAATTTTTAAGTTATATCTTGAGCAAGTAATAAAGAGTAAAATTAATATCACTCAAATTGAGGTTTATTCCAAAATAAGTCAGTTAGACCATTCAATTACGGAAAAGCTAGGTTTTTTCTTTCAATACGCCGAAGGAAAACATTTTCGAGATGAAAATATAAATCGTGCGATTTGGAAATTTTTTCCTTATGAAAAATCAAACAATGAAAATTTTATCGCAATAGGAAATTGGGACCATCAGTATGAATGGCGAGATGACTTAGAGTTTGATTTTGATAAATTACATGAATATGCTCCTTGGATTGTTAAAAGATGGAATAATACTAATTTAAAACCCTTAATTCACGAATATAAGGAAAAAATTAATTGGAACTTAAGGTATATTGAATCTAAACCAAAGTTAAAGCCATGGAATGGAAATTTAGAAAATCAAACTTATAAAAATCCCTCGCTGTATAAGGATATCGAAATTATAAATGAAGCAATTGAAAAAGTTATAGGAAAAGATGCAAAGGTTGAAAAAATAAAAGATATAAAAGAAAACCTTTTTATGTTTAAAGCCTATTTCAGAGATTTAGATTCTTGAATATTTTTTGTTTATAGATGTTTTTTTATTTAAGAAAACTCGGCAATTATAATTTATATAATTGCATTTTAAAATGACTTAAGATAAATCAATTGGATTCCTAATTCCTCGAATATTAAGAGAGAAAGGAAAATTAGTAATGCATTTCTAATTTATTCTAAAACTTGTTCTCATTTGGAGTAATGATTTTCTCATTCAATATGGCAAAGAATTAGCTTTCATTTATTGGTAAAAACTTATAAAATCTAAATTGTATAATATAAAGAATTAAAAAAAAAAATTATAAAAAGAAAAGAGGTAATTTGGAAAGTGGAATCATTAAAAGTAATATCCAGTCTCGAAATTCCGATAGAAAAAATATCATACAATAAAAAATCTAATGTTTTTTCTGTAAAAATATTTGATTTCATGTTTGTAGGTAATTATAAGAAATCAATAAGAATTAGTAAGATTCTAGATGATATCTACGCATCATTAGCGGATGTTCAATTAAATCGTGATGATCTTTATTTTTTAGATTTTAATAAAAATAAAATTCATGGAAATACAAAATTGAAAAACTTAAGTATTCTAGATAAAAAAAAACTTGAAAAAGAAAAGAAAAAATCAGTGAAAACACGGAAAGGAAAGTCAAAATCAAAACCAATGAAAAAACAAAAAGAAAGAAAAGCGGATGTTTATGAAACTGAAGAAGAAATTTCGTATGTTGGTGATGATGATTTATATAGTGTCTCTTCTGAATTTGATGAAACAATAATGAAAGATTTAAAAGATAATTCTTTCGACTCTGAAGAAGCAGAATATTTCGAAAAAGAAGTAAAAGAAGTAAAAGAAGACAAAAGTTCTAGGCGTGATGAAGCTCCTAAGATGAGAGAGGGGATGAAAAAAAAGGAAAAATCTAGTTCTGCTCCTCCCCCACCTGCTCCTGGTGGTGGTCCAACTGCAGGTTCGGCAGGACCTTCTGCACCCGCAAAAGCACCAGCACCCGCATCAATGCCCCCTCCACCTCCTTCTGATGGTTTAGGTGGACCTAGTCTTCCTTCTCCTATGGCACCAGCCCCCGCCTCAGTTACGACAGCTCCTGAGGAACCTCAACCAACGGTATATGAAATAAATATGGGACTTCAATATTACTCGGTTATGATGGAGCAAAGGAGTTATTTGTTCTATGTATATTTTTCCCATGAAGAACTGAAGATTGTGGATGAGGAGGGTAAAGTTGTATATGAAACTACGATTAGAATAGTGACGACCAAAAAAGAGCCTCCAGTTTTAGATTTACGAATTGAAGGTGAGGGTTTCGAAGTACATCCCTTATTCGGGAAAGTAGAAGTCAAAAAAGACGCAATTAATCCCCCAGTCATGATCTTTTCGATTCTACCATTAAAATCAACGAAAAAGAAAAAGAAGAAGAAAGAAACCGAGAGAAGATTTTTAAATGCATATATTGATTTTGAAGGGAAAACAATTAGTCATACTATTCTATCAATCATAGTACAACCAAAATTTTTCCGTGTTGATATTGGTCCGATACATTTGAATCTGAGTAAAAAAACTGCTACAGTTATTTCTTTTATTTCAATATTAATTGCTGGAATTTCCTTAATTTACACGCTATTTTCACTAAGTCCTTCCTCAAGTTTTACTGATATCTTAGGAGGATTTGCCCCAGGATTAGGATCAATTATTTTCTTCGCAATTTTTCTTTTTACACTTCTAAAAGAGGGAATATTTCCATTAAAACAAAAAATAAGCGGCTTCTTAAATTTTGATCAAGCCGGAGTACTTATAAAATAGGTAAAGTAGCAATTTTAAAAATAAACTTGGTTTTTTTTCATTTTTTATGAATTTTATTTTTTATTTTTTTTTAATTTCTGATTTTATCTCATTCCAGAATTTATTCTTGAGTTTGCTTAACTCTTTATTTTTTAATTTAACAAAATATAAAGGTCTTTTAGTTATAATAGGATAATTTTTAACCTTTAAAGATTTAATTAAGCCTGCTGATTCTGCTATATTTACCATTAATTCACTCATAATACTAAGATAATTTGATTCGCTTACTGTAGAAATAATTGAATCATTATCATTTATCTCTAGCTTAATATTTAATTCTTTATAACCTGGAAATTGTTGTTCAAATGTATTTCTCATGCCAGAACCTTTTTCTCTCCACACAAAAGGATATTTTATGAGATCCTTTAAATCAACACTATTTTTCCCCTCTCTAAGCAATTCATGATTAGGAGAACATATGAATTTAAATTCATCCTCCCCGATTTTAATGAATTCAAAGTCATCTTCATTATATTTCATGAAACTTCCTATACCTGCGAAATCAACCTTATCTTTCCTCAAATTTTCAAGAGATTTTTGTGAGTTATTGATAAAAATTTGAAAATTTATATTTGGATTTTTATTATTGAATTCAGCAATATATTTTGGTAAAAT
>SDBT01002009.1_pt1 | contig 36482 bp, 58 predicted proteins | sample 2277101 | NCBI WGS metagenome assembly SDBT01 (sample SAMN10404973, study PRJNA504765) | marine sediment metagenome | isolation source: marine sediment core GS10_PC15, 103 cmbsf | place: Arctic Ocean: Southern Knipovich Ridge | collected 2010 | reverse complement strand
CGTGTTTAATTGCCCAGGTTGGGCATACGATGAATTTAATGTGATTGACTTACCAAAGCCAGCCGCTCCCGCTGTCGCAAAATACACCATTCTGATATCAATGAAATCTGTGGACTCAGGTGGGTTGATTGCACTGATCGTCATGTCTCCATTTTGACCTACTTGCTTCACTGCGTAGTTGAAAATATTGAAATCAGGCTCAGGTGAGAAAAATATGGTCTCATTGGGGTTGAGAACTGACTGAATTTGTTTAATTCCTACAGGTTCGATTACATTTAAATGGGCTGTTGTCGTGTTATCCATGAAGAGGCCATTAGGAGGGGTGGCTATAGCGCCTATCTGGGTCTCAGTCATGCGTGGGAACAACATTCCTTGGTTATCAGATCTCATCTCGAATAAGGCCGCAGGGTCACGTATATCTGCGTTAATGCCTATGCCTGAATAGCTTCCTGTGGCTGCGTTTGAATGTAAATTACTCATATTAATATAGCCCTTCCATCCGCTGTTAATAATGCTCGACCGTCTGCGGTCATTAATGGATTTAAAAGTAACAATGGAATCTCTGTATTTGGATGCCTACTGTATAAATACCCGTTTATGGGGTTCTTGTTTATTCCTATTGGGAAAATCATAATTTTTACTCGTGTTTAGGGGGAATTTGGATTTTATTTTTTGAGACCTTATCCGCGAGGTAGGTATGTGGGTACCCTGCAAGGGTTTCTGCCAAGAGCAAACCTCGGGGTACCTTCCCTGTAAGGAGCCGAACGAATCTAAAGGCAATGATTACGGCCTTATATCTCAAAGAATCCTACCTGTATGTGTCCATCTTCGATGGATTTGAAATTTATCGTTTCACCAGGCAAGACATCCCTCAAACTTGGGTTAATGTTAGCCAAACTTGGTGAGAACCCTGCATCATTCACAGGGATAACAGGCTCTCCATTCACCTCTACATACACCGTAATGCCCACCTGTGGCGATATAAGCATCTTACGCATACCAGCAGGCACCACTTGAGTCCTATTCGACAGAGCCTTCAAATCAGCCGTAAATGATTCATCACTAAACTCAATAGAGTACGTAGGTGTAGAGTGTATATCCTTTCCTATGATTAGTTTTGTCATTAGTTGAGATCTACCCAAGCACCTGCAGCACGCAATTGAAGCTTGTCTACGGTCACATTGTAAACCACCCTACCATCTACCAAGTCAGGCAATTCATCGCGTCTAGCAGTCGTTAATTGCTGGTAATCAGTGAATAATACCTGTCCATAAGCATTACTTCTAACATCTGATTTACTATTCTTAAAAATTGACATCTATCACTCCTATTTGTTTTGATCCTCGAATTTCTCTAGTAATGCCTTCAGCTCTGTCCTTTCTTCAATACTAGCTGCCTGGGCAAATCCATTCATAAGGCTCTGAACTTGAGCTGTGCTGAGCTCTCCATCTTCTATTGCCTTATATATTGCATCTGTCTTTTCAGTCAGTGACTTGCCTACTAGGCCCCTTATACGCACTTTTGAGTCATCACCTTCATGAAACATGTTGCGTCTCATTAGTTGATATAATCTGTCGTTATAGAATTTATTTCCCATGTTTTCAAGACCTTGAAGATCCATAAATGCCTTCAAACGACTCTCACCTACGCGTACGGCCTCCGAAAAATTTAGGGTAATTCCCCCCTTAACCGCTCCTTCCTTCTTCCAAGCATAGAACGTATCCTCGGTAATATCCCACTCAGCACACACCATAGCCTTGGTAAATCCTTTACCCATTAATCTAATAACATCCTCATAATATTCATGTTTATACTTTGTAGGACGTCCAACTGGATTAGCCATCTCATAAATCCCATTTTGAGTTATTTAAAGGAAAATACCATCAAGAGACAACCATGTCAACTTATCTAAATCCCATTAGTTTACAAAGGAGTACTCCCCAACTCAGGCAGTGAACCCAAACAGGAGGGGCTTACGTATATCCTCTCAATCAATACCATACATTGATCTCAATTAAAACTCGGAATCTCGGTTAATCTCATTTAATAAAGGGTGACATTTAAACCATTGATTATAAAGGAAAATAACGTTAATGTCGGAACCATAAAAATAAAGGGGGACATTAAAAGCGACATTACATCCTATTGACAAACACCAATAAATCAACTATAATGTTGGGAAAGGAGTAACCAGAATGACTAGAAAAATATTATCTATCGATCGGACACTAGAAGAACTTTGTTTTAAGGTAACCTACAAAGTGGATGATGAGCCCTATCCATGGAGGGTTAGTAAATTCGAACACTTAAGTGAGGTATTCAAAGAATTTTCAGACATCCCGCATAAAGAAATCAAATCTATTGAAATCCGAGTATGATCAAAACCCAATCAACAAATAACCCATTGATTAAACACACAATTCCCAATTAAACCCCAATTACCCCCAATCCCATCAAGAAATAACTTAAATAAACAACTCTATTGTTGTTGACTTTAATCAACAAGCTTGTTATACTTAATCATCAGTCAATGATGACTGCAAAAAGGAGAGAGAAATGACCGACCAAATGCGATATGAAATTGACCTAGCTTCAACAGACGAGAACGAAACAGATACAGCCGACATCATGATCGATCAGATGATTGAAGATGAGAAATGGGCAAGATTTGTAGAAAGATGCAAAACAAACACCAAACCCATATCTAACTAAATCAAGGAGAGACAAATGGACAATCAAATTACAAATGCAGACAAAGCTCAATTAATGGATAGATTCTTAGATGTTTGCCTTAAATGTGGTATATCGAAGCTTCAAAATATTACCCAGGCAGAGTATGCAGCTCTATTCAATCAGGCAATTGAAGCCCTATCTGACAACGACTATAAGCTTATAAGGAGAACAACATGAAACCAATCAACGCCTACCTAGGCTCACTCTGGGTAAAACCCCTAGAAATCAAACTAGACGCTAATTTTAGATATTACCCTAATCTTCTTGAAGAGGATGGAATACTAAAATTTCTTATTAATGGAACAGTTAGAAGAAGTACTATTCTAATTGATGAGCACGTATGGTTACCTCAGACAAAAGATGAGAAACAAGGTGTTAAAGACATGATAGAGAAAATTGGTTCAATGGATCCCTATAAATATGATTTTTCCGACATTTCATTAATTAAACCCAAGATGTCCAGAGAAGCGATAGAATTATACATCAAAAATATTAAATCAAGATGTATCCAACTATTAGATGCATTCGAAATCCTACAAAATTATGAAAAGAAAGCCGAAAAGAACAGAAAAGATCTGATAAAGGAACTAATATTCAGCTAATCTAAATAAACAACCAAATAGTTGTTGACAGTATACAACAAACTTGTTATCATGGTTCATCAGTCAATGATGACTGGCAAAAGGAGAGAAACATGAATTATGAAGAAGAGATAACGAAAAGAACTTACTTTGATCTTCAGGTATCAATTGACGATCATTTTCAAAAACGCGATAAACAAATGAAACTCTACGATGCTATAGATAAATGCATCAAGGAACAGCTAGGCATTTACTATCTCAAAAATGAAAATATAGAAGAAGTCTTGCATGGAGTAATGGAAGATAGAGCGCACCGATACAAAGAATGGGTTAAGTTATGCAAAGCCAATGACTTAAAAGACCTACAGGAGCAAGCAGCATGAACAACGCACACCTTAAACGAATTACCGAATCTGTAGAAACAGGCAAGCAAAAAGTAGAATTCAAACTACATTGGCTGGGGGATCCATGTTCCCCTCGTAAATTTGAGCTAGTATTAGAAACAATCCATAATGAACAAAAAATTTCATTTAATGTACCTCTCGACGAGAATGTATATGCTAATGAGAATACTGGTGAACCCGAGAGACAAGTATACGTAAATACTAAATCCACAGAAGGAAATAGATTTACCTATAACGATAGAAAACACAAATATCCTGACTACTACTACACGCTTGATGAAGTGTCAGATGATAAAGACGATATAGCAAGCCCAGTAATAAAACTAGAAAAGTCAATGCTACAATCTCTTGGTTATGATACCTACTACGAATTAGTAATGAAAAAGCTAAACATGGACAACGTAGTAGAAATATGGGAAGAAAACACCGACAGAAACTTCTATAATTTAAAATATCAACGAGATTCTGAAAACAATCTAGTAGGAGTTCATTAATTATATGTGGACAAACGCGCACAAGTTATTTAAAGATTCTCTTTAAACATCTTGCACTCTGTTTGACACACAAATAATTAACAAACGCTAAATTTATACAAGTAAGTAATTTTTTAAAAGGAGAGTTAAAATGGATTATACAATTTACTCAATAGAAGATCGTAGCTGGGAGCACGATGACCCAGTTCGACGCCCAGGCCCCTACATCGTGATATATAGAGAAAGCCATCTTGATGATAATCTCCGAGTATACGCTCAGTTTAGCAAGCTTAGTGAGATAGAAGAAAGATTCGGTGATATCTCCCACATAGAAATAAAGGTGAATCCACCTATGCTCGACAGAAATAAATTGTTACAACTCTATAAAATTATTGGGGAAGAACCACCATTATGGGCTATAGATAATATCAACCAAACAGTTGACAACTAACAACAAGACTGTTATCATTAATTAACTAAAGGAGAGAGACAATGACTGACATTACCAAAGAATTTACATTTGACGAGGACTTTGAACTATTCAATAAAGAGAATACCGGAATGAAATTAGTTTCTCAAAGTGAATACTTTATACAGTCGAGAATAGCTAGTCGAGGAAACCCAATACAAAATCATGTCCTCTTATACCAAACTCTCAAGAGAGGAAGTGATTATAGAATTGAGGAGTACATCACGGTTAGAATTGAATACCTACCATCTAAATGGATAACCGGTCTTGATTCATATTACCTCACCTATTATTTCGATGGTGGATGTTGCCCAGATTGTGAAGATGAATGTACCACCTATACCAACTCTTACATACTAAAATTTCAAAACATAGATGCAATAAAAAGATGGTCATGTAGTATGTATTGCTCACTTAGCAAGCTTGCTATTAAGTCAATGATAACAGACCTAGAAAAACATGATCTAGCAATCCAAAAGGAGAGAACTAATGCGACAACTTAACGAAAAAGAATATTGTAAAAAAGTAATGGATTTTATGAAAGAAGAAGGATTGATATTAACTGTAGCCTTAGTCTCCTCGAACTTTAACTGGAAAAATGTTCTTGTGAGAATTGAATTGTTGAGTAATAGTCCCGTGCATGGAGTCTACATATTAACCACGCAGACCTTTGAATCTGAAGATCCAGAAGATCTTGTACACATTCCCGAAATTGATATTTATCTTTGCGATAAAACTGAAGAACTTATACAATGTATTGTAAATATAGGGTCAATTTCTCAGGAAGACCAACAATCCCTAATCAATCAAATGGAATCATATTGTTCAAAATATTTGAATTATTTAATCAAGGGGATGGATGATGCCAAGAATAACCAGTAAAGAATACATGGACTTGTTCACCACTGAGCAAGAGGAAAACAAGATGGTAACGACTGCAGCCTTCATGCGATCAGTCAATGAGATGGAAAACGTAATGATCCGCATAGAGGTACTAGGATGCTTATACGTAGCCACTGAATACTTAACGATCAAAGACGATGACTACGGATCCGATGGGGAGTTCTGGCAATACTCATTTGAGGACATACACCAACTAACCGACTGGGCCGAGAGTTCCGCATGCATGCTAGAAGCCTTAGAAGTCGTCGCATTGATTAAACAACTTATAACTGTAAATGGAGAGTACCAGTAATGGAAGAACACTATAAATTTAACGTTAAGTACGTCCTTGATACTAGTGGAACTGGGGGCTAATGAAATGATTAATACAGAAATTCCACACAAGCTTATAGAAGTCGATAGAGATGATCCATTCTATCCCATGACGGAAGAACAATTTAAAAGAATTGCACTGAGGGGCCCTTTTCTTCCTAAAAGAGATAAACTCAGTGATACAAATGGACTACCGCCATCGGTCGCCAAAGTTTTTAAATGTATTGAAGAAATTACTTTTTGCCCCGGGGTAATAACTCGTCTATTATCCGATGATTTTTGCACACTCTTAACATTTCTAGTTTCAGATGAAAATCGGATACTTTGTTTCGAGGATGAGAAGGGATTTAATTATGTTGTCCCATTCAATATTGAGCAAGACAAATCGTGGCATATAAGATTACCTAGTTATGAGGTTGAAATGTATATAGATAGGGTTTATATGGTGGGAATATGAACAAGTACACCGAGTTTCTGATCGAAAACTATAAAAAGGATTATGGTTGCGCTAGTAATATGCAAAAACTTATCGCTATGCAAAATGATATTTTGAGTATTAGAGCATACGACAATTATCAATTGCGAACTAAGAATCTTATTTTAGAGCTCCTCGAAAAGATGCAAGCCGACCTGGAGGTGGAGTGATGGGAATAGACATGCAAAAATACGCTAATTATTTTAACGTATTAAAGAGAAAATATGGGGTGGAAACAGTTGCAGTGTTCCACTTTTATCACACTACTACTAATAAGGATGGTTCGATATTTTCGAACGAGGATACGCTGTTTCGTTTAGAAAAATTCAACACTATATACATAATTACACAGCATACCTCTACCAAATATATTCTTGGGGGCAGTCATGACTCATTTCATTTTTTCGATTATGATAAACTTAAAATGCTAAAAAAACATATCATGAGACAGCCAGGTTTTCCGGAAAAAGAGAGAGATGAAATTTTCCGGAAGCTTCACATGGAGGGACTGGAGGGCGAACAGAATGACAGAACCTAACGAGCCATTTGGTGATTTCATTATAAATACCGATGATGAGATTCTTTACGTTTATACGGAAGGTGGAAATATTACCGACAGACGAGAGATTGATTTTAAGCTAGAGAAACTCGACGATGGGACTTTCTGGCTCTCTCTAGTATTGTCACACCGACCACTAGATTTTGAATTAGGAACGCATCCTACCAATATCAAATTCGGAATTTATGGAGCACACGGAATTAATGAATATACGTCACAGTTAGGCGGGTTCTTAAACAACTTAAAGTACGATCCGTTTTATTCTCCATGTTACCACCTTGCTATAAAAGAGATACTAACCGAGTTAGAAAGGAGAATGAAATGATTGAGATAAGATTCATAGTGTTCACTATATTATTTACAATATGTATTTCTTTTCAGTCTATACTTCTTTATACAACTGGTTCATCTTTAGCTGTTGCTTGTTGTTATTGGACTATAATGATGTACCTTTGGATGATATTGAGAGCAATTAATAGGAGTAATTAAAATGACTAACGACGAAAAAGCGAATCTATTAGATGAGCTATGCAAAGGATGGGCAAGATTTGACGACTTTGATAGTATTGAGGATGGAGAATATAAATTTGTTGTTAAAAATCTTACTTTTGCAAGAGATTATACTTTTGACACAGACAGACGTAGAGAATTTGGTTTCGTTGGGATTGAAAGAGATTGGGTTGATTACTTGAAATGTATAAACGAGAAGGCTATAGCGTTGGATAAAATTGTGTCGAATTACATCGATCAATATGGGATGTGCGCGAAACCTATTGTCCCCCTTGAGTATGGCCTTGTAGTAGAAGAGTTAATTGCTCATACCTATCTATAATGATATACTATGATCGCTCACCTACCTTAGTGTAGACCGAGTACCTGAGTTCCCTACGGGGTTCTCAGCTCAAGACTGCACAAAGGTCCGCCCAGTGTAGCTAAGGGGGGATAAGCTCCCCCTTATTGTTACTTACTAGAACTCACCTGATAATTATCTAAATACTCACTACCATGAAAGAACTGAAAGTAAACAATAAATACCACACAAAATGACAATAGCCCAAATTTAATCTTTTTCCACATTTTTATTCTCCTGTTAATCATATTTTCCGGTATAGAGCTTATATATCTTTCCATTCTCCATTTTTTCATACCATTGGTCTGTCCTGACATCGTACCTAACATTCCTTTTATCTATTGCTCTCTTGTTTTCATCTGGAAGCCTATCGATTAAATCAAGATCCTTTCCTTCATTCTCATGAGTAACCAGTTGATAAGAGTCATTCATCTTCCACCTCCTCTAATAATTAGTTTAGCATCAATCGCCTCTTGACGAATTTTATTCATTAACTCCTCATTTTCTTTTTCCAAATCCTTTATTTTTTCTCTTAAACAAGAAATTAATTGAATTACTTCAGCAACTGGTAGATCTATAAAAGTACTCATGACCCCACCCACCCTATAAACCAAACCACAAAGAAGTAACCAGCGATTGCACACATCACCCACACAAACTTGTCTATACAATAATTGATAAATTTCTTTCCATTACTTTTAATTTTCTCTTTCATTTCTACGTCTCCCTTTTTAACGTTAATAGTTACATTCTCTTGTTTTGCTTTTCTCTTAGCATCTCTCTTATAGGCTCTGACTTTCGGACAGCAATCATCTGAAGCAGTGTTGCCACAATTCCAGCACCAGGGTTGCCCATCGCTATTACTTTTAATTTTCTCTTTCATTTCTCTTTCTCCTCACTTTTAATAATAATTTCAGAACTAGGTATCATAGAATTTGTGTCTATTCTAATACCTATCTCAGCACCCTTTCTAACGGTTAATGTCAAAGTCTCTTCACCGTAAACTTTTCTCTCCGGTATTGTCCTATCTTCCATTTTGTATAAAGTCTCCATTATTTCCTTAAGAACCTTAGAAAGCATATTTAAAGATTCCTTATGATAGTGATTGACTTCCGCCCTTCCCATCATTTGGTCTTGCTGCCTCTCAGCCAAAGAAATCATCTTACAAATTTCTTGTTGACAAGATACAGGAATATCACAATGACCCCTTCTTAATATCAGAGCAATCCTTTCAGCAAAATCATTAAAATTTACATCATATTTCATCATTTAATACTCCTTTTCGAAAAGTTTTTCCATCCTAAAAGCCTTTGCTCTAGGGATAAAATTATTTATCCAATCCTGGTTAACACCAACAGGATGACCATTATAACTCATGGCTACGACAGGCCCATCACTACAATCAACATAGTATGAAGATATCTCCTCTACAAAATGAGATATAGGCTCTCCATCACTTTTCTCAGCTATCATCCTGATAGACGTTATCAAAAAGAAAGTAGTTTCTGGCGTCTCCCGACAATCACAAATAGTGTAATCATGTGGCATTATTTCACTATCTTTCATTTAATTATCTCCTTAATCATTTCATCTCTACCTTCTAGGTAACATTTATCATTAAACTCTATAATCCGAACTTTATTTAGAAGCCATACAGATTCCATGGTGAACTTAACAATGTCACCGATCATCCTGCGAGCATGAGGATATGGCCGGATAACCTCCCCGCGCATTATATCTGATTGAAAATACATTAGCTCATGGCCCGCAACCCGAGAATTATTTAACAGACGTCCTTCAAAATATTCGGTAGTGAAATCCACGAGCCTTTCCTTCAATGAATCAGGGGTGCTTCTTACAACTAAAATTTTCAACACTTGCTCCCATTCCTCCTCAACTACCTTCTTTTTCCCACAGAATGAGCATGGGTCGAAACATGGATGCAAAGAACTCACAACAACATTATAAACGTAACAATTTGTTCCGCCATTATCCTCTGACCTCAAGCTAATGTTGAGACCCAGATCAGCCTGTCCACCCTCTCCCGAATAACAATTCTCCTTCATTTCAAATACAATCGGAATCATTTTCTATCTCCTTTAATAACTTTAACCTTTATATACTCACCATCAGATGCATTCTCTATCTCCACAGGGTTTACACTCAGGCCAGAATATGGCTTATCTAATTCCTCCGAATAATCGTTGTAATCTTCTTTAAAAAGATTTGAAAGAGTCCATGCCCTAATTTTTTGGATTAGTATATCGTGATACCATTGGTTGAATACAAATATAAAGCCATCAAGGGTAACTAAGCGCAGGGTCTCCACCTTTAATAGCAGGTAAGCCTCTATAGGTTTATATTTATAACCAATTTCTAAATTTAAGCCACGATATGATACTTTATATGCCATGCACTCTTTATCATAAGGTAAAATTTTATCACCAACAATAAAGACATCGTCTCTATCAACCGCCTTTTTAAACTCTTCCATTATATTAATACTCATTAATTATCCCTCCATTTTTCATGTTCAATTAACCAAAGTGCGAGTTCAGATTTCAATTGTAAAATTATACTTTCATTCACCACCATATGCTCCATAGTTTCTTTATCTATAATATCTCTAACATAGCCATCATTTCCTATAAGAATATGGGCGTCTCTAAAATGACCCCCTCCCCCATGAAAATGAAACTCAACAAGGACAACACAAGAAATATTAAGTACATGGCTTAACAAAGAGTCCTTGTGTATTAATTCCACTCCTTCAATCTTTCCTGAGATTATTCTACTTTCTTTCATAATCAATTCTCCATTACATAAATAAATGCCATGATGCAAGCCAGTATAATAAAACAGAATACCAATAAGGATAGACCCAGGGCTATATTAGGAAAGGTGTTCCAATAGGTAAATGGGAATGATAGCACTCCAGTAATGAGTACGGCCCATAGGCAATAGGTTGTCAGCTTTAGATAATTCATAATTTCCTCTCTTTTAAAATTAATGCAATACTCTTTTCTTCCTTTCATTAATATGGTCAATAACATATTTTACATAATCGGGTAAAGAATACCTTTCTAAGATAATTGCACTCGATCCATCTCTTACTGCTATTACTACATTGGCTTTTTCTTGAGTAATAGAATAAATAAAAATCAATGGGATAGTTACTCTACATGTATCCTTTTCATTGCCCAATATTAAACCATTACACGGTATACTTTCCTCTTTATTAGACTCCAATGCACGAACCAAATCGGATTTATCAATTATATTAATAACCAAACCATCTTTATTTTTAGAAATATTACAGTATCCCAATGAATTTATATCCTTAAAAATCAATAGTGAACTGGTTTTATGGAAATTCTTTTCTTTGAATTCAATGATAACTCCATCCAATGCACCATCTAAATCATCATCTTTAAAAAAGATAATGTCCTGAGTTTCTTCAATTTCCATCCCTTTATCTCTCCAAGAAGTGGTGACAGGATTAATAATACATGAATAAATTCTTGACCGCAACTAAAATGTTGAATATAATTAAACCTCTTAAACAAGGAGAAAATTATGCATACGGACATAGACAAAGAAATATATTGTGTTAAAAGTGAGATAGACGCCATTTCTCGAATGAACGATCATCTGGGCTCAGCCGAAATGTTTTCTTTGCATTTGATCGAAAGGAAATATGACCTGGAACAGAGCCTTTCTTTTTTAGAGCAAAGAAAGACTCATATTTTCAAAGATCTTGCTTTAAGGCACGCTCAATCCAATTAAGAGCCTCGCCGGTCTTTATGTGTTGGCTGGTTACACGTAATATCTTGTAGCCAGCTAAGACAGCCTCATTGTATTTTTCGCAGTCATTGATAAATCCTAGGGGTCTGGTATGACGGCCGCCAGTGAATACGCCACCTTCCACCTCAACAATGAGATCATGACTTGGCCAAAGGAAGTCTGAACGCCAGCGTCTAGTGGGGTGAAATTTGCACTCACGGATAGGGACGGGCAGACCGAGTAACTTGATCTGCCCTAACAGCGTATCTTCGAGCTTCGAGGAAAGAGAGTAACCTTTTCGCTTTACCATGATCTATCTGCCGACTGGAGTAGTAATACATTAAGATCATCAAGATACAACAAAATTGTAACCTGCTTTTTCATTTTTGTCAATATGTCTAATATCGTCATAAATCACCTGTATTGAATTTTAGTAAATACCGTGTAGGTATGCTCATAATTAGATTTTAAGAGCTGCCAACAGAATCGTCAAGCAATTTTAGGCTATCTTCATCACCTTCCTTGGCTCTAACCCCCAAGCTCTTCCTGAATTGAGCCATATAAGCCTGTAATTTCTCAGGACTGATCTTTTTGTGTACAGGGGCTTCAAGTGCGGGTAACCGAGATTCTCGATTAATCATTTCTAGTTTACACATCCCAACAAAAAGCGGCAAAGAAGGCGCATATTTCATGAAATCCGTTTTACCCATCTTTATTTTTTGAATAACTTGCGCAATATCGTCGTTCTCATAGCGCCATACTGACGTCGCCCATACATCAAGCATAGCCTCCAACTTTTTATCACCCCCGGCCCCTGAGAACTGGGAAGACCATGTGTTTGGATAGATTAGATCAAAGACTTGAAACAGTCTACGTACAAGTGTTAACGCCCCATCCGGTACTTCAAATTCGTTACCGGTCTCCGTGAGCTCAGGTGTCCCAAAGCCTTGTATGACCTTTTTGCATAGCGCCTCCATGGGATTGATTGGTTTGGGATTTAGCATCGTCAATTTCCTTTTGCGTTGTTAACTCATCAAGCCAGCATTCCCCGTGTAGCCAGGTTGCTGGGTATTTGAAATCGGGTGTCCATAACCCAATCTCATGTCTCCTTTTCCGGTCAGCTTCTTGCATCACGATAGCATCCAGCATTTTATTGATCAATTCTTGATCAGGTTTTATCTTGAAAAATCGCCTCTTTGCGGCTGCCTTCGATAACCTCCTGGGAAAGACTTTCCAGAACTCTAAAAAGCCATTTTCGAGAATTTCGGTCGATTTTGGGGTTATTTCTTTATTAATTAATTGATTAATTGATTTATTAATTAATTGATTATTACGCGCCCCAGCGCATGCGCCCTCGCGCGTTACCTTTAGGGCGTTTTCGTCATAAACACGTTTGTTGTTCCCCTCTCCTGTGGATAAGTTGTGGATTAAATCAAGTGTTGTGTTGTTCCCTCCATTTTCTTCCTTTGTTTCCAATGAGTTACAATTGGCGACATATATGTCGTCATTTGACTTGAATGGCGACATATATGTCGTCATTAGTTGATTTTCGTCATTTTCATGTTTGTGCAAGAAATGATCAACAAGTGAATCATGATAGAGGAATTTGTAGGTAGGTTTACGCCCTTTCCCATACCTATTGATCTGAACAAAATTTGCGCAAACAAGCTCTTTCATGTAGCGTTGTATCTGCCGTGTGGTCACGCCTTGTTCTTGAGATATGAGATCAAAATCAGGGATAAAGCTTCCATCTTCTCCGCAAGAATCAGCTATCCTAACATATAAAAGTTTGGCTGCTTGGCTTAAATCGGTTCGCCTTAATAGCCATTTAGGTATAAACGATCCCGCGAACATCTCGCGTATATTGACTGGATTCATGCTAAATAAACTCCCTTTTATTCATTCCATGCACTACTATTTACCTAGTATCATAATAAAAGCTTCCCATGTCAACAGAAATGGGTTATAGTTATCGAACTAACGTAACAAAATTGAGGAACACCATGAATGCTAGGCAGCTAAAAGATTCTATTGCAGCGCTGGATAAAATTATCACTCACGTGGGGAATATGCGTATATTGGCTAAAATGCTAGGCGTCAGATATCAAAACATTTCGTATTGGAGATGTGCAATTAAAGCACCAGATGTGTCTAAATGTAGAAAGATTCCTTTTAGGCATCTTACTAGATTAGTTAAAATATCTAATAACACTGTTTCTCGTGCTGAGTTACGCCCTGATATATTTGAGGAATAATTAATTTGCAATAATCAACAGAAAAGAGTTGACACCACAACCAGACTGTTGTATTCTTGTTTCTCAGTTAACAAAAGGAGATTTGTAAATGAGAAGTTTTGAAGAAATATGTAATTCCATCTTTAGCGAAGGTATCCAGCACTACGACCAGCTTGAAATGAGCACAAAGAGAGAGTTAACAGGGGCTTACTTAAAGGAGAACAGGAGCGGCCCTTATGACTACTTAGAGTCATTAGTAGAATCTGAACACTGCTACGACCTTAATAGTATGTTGAATGGCCTATTAGGGGGCAAATTTACTCCCGCTGACTTCGGGCGTATGGCTCTTGACATGACTATAGACTACTATCAAGAGTCAATAGAAGATAAAATGGCCGAACTCCATAGTGAATATCGTTTTGAGAATGAAGAGTTCTTGAGAGATTACAATCGTTATGGATTCAACATAGGAGACGAAAGATGCATGACTTTATAACATCCCATCAAAGGCTTAATCTTGAAAGAGACTGGATTAACTGGAGGATACTTACTAATAATTATCCAAAGAACGGATTTGAAGCGACCAATCGATTAAATGATTTGTCACAACTGAACAAAATTGATAACAAGGAGAGATATAATGCCATTACCAGGTAAGAAACCAACTGATATCAAGAAGCGTTTTAAACTATTCTTGTACGGAGACGCTGGAACCGGAAAGAGTACTACAGCTATTAACTTTCCAAAGCCCTATTACATAGATACAGAGGGTGGTTGTCAGAATCCCCAATATATTAAAATTCTAAATGAGAATGATGCATGGGTTTATGAGTCATCGGATTTCGACGATGTATATAAAGCAGTCAAGCTTCTAATGACAGAGAAACACGACTATCTTACATTAGTAATAGACTCTATAACGGGTATATATGAAAATCTTCTGGCTCATTGTGCTATAACTGAAGGAGGGACTGGTTTTAATAAGCATGTAAAGAAAGCAGATCCTATGATGAAGAGCTTGGTTAATCTACTTTTAAAAATCGATATGAATGTTGTTATAACAGCTCATGAAACAACTAAATGGAAAGATGAAGTTTCTTTCATCAGTTATGATTCTTATAAGAAACAACATTATATGTTTGATCTAACTCTAAGACTGAAATGTTCTTATGAGAAAAGACAAGCTTACATTGAGAAATCAAGAGTAGAAGGTTTTAAGCAATATGAAACCATTGATTTTGACTATAAAGAACTTATTAAACGTTATTCTGGCGGCCTCTTGACTAAAGAAGTTGAAGTAGTTGATTTTGCTTCTCAAGAATCATTAGAAGAACTATACAGGCTTATTGCTTTATTTAATGTTCCCGAAACGGAAACAAAAAAATGGCTTAAAAAAGATAAATGTGAAGATTTTGAAGAGATGTCAGCCGATCATGTGGCTAAATGTATAGAGAGTTTGAAACTTAGGACAGAAGGAGAGAAAATTGCTGCATAAATTTAAATGGTATCGCAAATTGTTTCCAAAGAAATATTGTCAGTTTATTGATGGTCAAATTGATCCTATATTTCTAAGTAGATTTGATATAGAAATATATAACAAATTATTTGCAAAGAAATCTAACGTCGTCAATATTGAAGACGCTAAAATTAACTTAAACTAGGAGTATTATAATGGAATTTCAACCTAAACCAGTCAGTGAATTACGAACAGATCTAGTGCCAGGACTAGCTCAATTTGAGGTTATGGGAGCTAAAGAATCTGTAACAAAAGTGAAGAAAAGCCCAACCATGGAATTGAAATTGATGGTCACTGATTCTAAAGATAAAAAAGCAATGGTATTTGATCACCTCTATTTTGGCGAGTCCAGCATGTGGAAGCTCTATGCATTTTGTAAATCTATCGGGAAGGAAGAGTTATATAAATCCGGTAAAATAGATCTTTCTGACATCGACGGACTATTTGGAACCTGCAAATTGGGTATAAAGAAGTCAAAAGATCCTGAATCTGAATATGCAAAATATGACGGCAATATCGAAGTACAAAGCTACATTGTTAAAGAGAAATCCGAAGCTAAAGTAGCTAAAACTGATAAGGTTAAAGACTTTAATGATGATGTACCATTTTAAGGAGAGGAATAATGAGCGGAATAGATTATGGAAAAAATCCAGATATTCTAACGATTAAATCTTGCATAGAATGTAGCCTTGACTATCTGAAAGAAGCACAATCATTGTTAGAGGGGCTTGAGATTAATGGTAGTATTAAACACACAATCATTCCTTTGCGCGTTAGAACAGATCAGGCAGTAGGTATTATTAGACATATTGATCGAAAATTAAGATTAATGGACTCACTGGAGGATGAATAATGAAACTAATCATCAAATTTTTTAAAGGAGATATTATGTGGTGTGGCCCTGTGTATAAATTTCTTCTTAATTATTTGTTATGTGCATGGATAGGGTTTGCTTTAGCGTTCCTTATATTTTTTCAAGGGGGGAGCTAATGAATATATTTAATATTTATAATTTCAGTCATGAACCGTTGGGAGAAAAGAAACAATATATTTCTAGGTTTCTGGTTGAATTTAAAGATGATGATAAGATATATCTGTTTTATAAAGAATTTTTATCTTGGCAGAATCATGATTTTGATAAAGTTCTTCATACAAAAGACGCCTTCTGCCAAAATATAGAGGTTGGAGTTATGCCCCCAGAAATACGAACTGGGATGTTGAATGAACTGAATGATTATATTGTTCATCTTAGTAGTCTTAGGGATCATATTTATGGATTTTATCCATATAATTTTAAAGACGAGGAGTAAAGTAATGAAAAAGACTAAAGAACGTTTTGCTAATTGTTTGGAGAAGTTGGATAGATTAACATTTAAGTTGGACAATGCCATAGATGGTATATCTGATATTGAATCTTGTATTCAAAGGTTAAACCGCTTAACAAATGATGATGTTATAAAGATAAGTACGCAATTTTGTATCGATGAAATTATTCCTGCAGCGCAAACTAAAATGTGTGAACTCAGTTGTATCATGGAAAGACAATCAATACTTGCTCACGATGAACTCGACGGGATAGCTTCTAACGACGAGGATTAAACACCTGAACACCTCTCCCCTTACGAAGCTGCTCACCCTGGGGGATTCCTAGGAAGGCATCTGCGCAGTTTGATGCCCAGTTGTGTACGGGCTTTCGGCTGAATTTCTTCATCGCTTCGTTGTAATGTGAATGGTATTCACGTAAGCAATCTAGGCCGTACTTGCACTCTGTTTTGTGGAAGTACATTTGATTGAACTTAGTCCGGGCCATCTCAATAGCCGCTACTTTGTCTTTTGTTCTGGGAATTACTTTGAATCTTAGGTTAATGTCCGGAGCTTGTTCAACAAGACTTCGGGTATCTAGCGCTAACCTATGCTGGTTTCCATCATGCGGCGCGTAGTGAGTTTCATATACAAGCTCGTTCTCTTCTGACCACTCATCTAGGTATTTTTTATAATGCATCAGGTCTTGAAACCTGTTCTCATAGTAATGAAGCAAAAATATGCCTTCCATACGAAACTGAACGAACCAGATACCGACTGCATCATCATAACCTAAATCCCAGTAGGTATAAACTGGGTATTTTCTTTCATAGGGAAAATCAAATATCCTGTTAGTCTTCATGGCTCTATCAAGTTCATGAGAGAAATAGGCACCTTGAACAGCGGCCGTGAACGAGCAATAAAACTCTTGTTGGATCAAGTCATCAGACATTCCGCTAGCTCTTGCATCCTCAACCATTTGCTTTGTTACTACCGGCTCTCCATCGTGCTTGCGAGATTCCTCTATATCAACGACTTGACAGAACCAATTAGGGTTATCTTTAGCCATCTCATATAATTCTAAGCCATGGTTACCTCCCCGTGGGGTATACTCAAATAGAGTCCATCCTCCATTTGCCATCAGGATTGGGCGCAAGAACTGGTAAGCTAGAGGGGTCATGAGCGGGTATTCACTAAAGACAATCCCGACAGGATTTGAGCCCATCAGGTCATCATAGCGATCAGCTCCGCACAAACGAATGATTGAGCCATTGTGTAACGTTATTTTTAACTCAGCATTGTCTACATGCTTGACTAACTTTCGAGGGAGTCGGTCTAAGAACCTTAAGCCATCATTATCGATACCTTCCCATATATCACGCCTGGCTTGTTTTAGCATTGGGAATATATAGAAGTACGAACCTACTCGCATCTGACTTTCAATAATGAGCAAATTCAATGCGCACATATCTTTGCCCAATCTTCTGTGCCAGATCAGGACTATATTTCTTATTTTCTCATCAAAGAATTTCCTAAATAACTCTTTTTGACACTGATAGGGGACAAAATTATAAGGAAGTTCGATTACTGTCATTCAGAATATTTCCTCATTCCTTTAATAAGATTTCCAGTAATTGCCCAATCCTTGGACATCCTCATGATCAGGCAATGCTGGTTTTCACGGAAGTAGTGTATTATACCAATGGATTTCGCATATAGCAAATTTCCCATCCTTAAGGGATCTCCGCCTCTGCTGTCCACTGATATCTGATAGATCGTGCTGTAGAGGCAACCCCTTCATTGGCTAACACAGAGAAGCTATACTGGTTTTCATCAAAGATACTGCCAATCACATCACCACTTGGAACAACTACTTGATTGATAACACCTGTTATATCTGAATAAGGAATAACTAAAGGTTGAGCACGCATTGTGGTCGCAAAATTGACAGTGTCTTCTATAGTGAATACAGAAGATGCCACACCCGTTATAACTCGGTTCGTCGAACCTGCCCCTGTCGCAGTTGCCGGAGGGGTATCAAGGTTATAGGATTTTTGGTAGTAACGCTGACAAAGGGCGATCTCATCACTTAAGAATCTTCTGTGGAAATCATGGATAAAGTCGGTATCTGCCCACGATGCCTTACCAAAGTCTAACACTGAGAAAGTATCCAATGGATCTATTCCTAATAATAATTCTATATGATCACCGGGGCCAATTGTCTTGGCTGCTGTAGATGGGATAGGAACAATAAAGTTATGAATTTGAGCCCCCGATAAAGGTAGGGTTGCATCTACAACAGTTTGCACTAAAGGAGATCCCCCCGATCCAAAATTTTGGACAATAGTTACTGATATAGTAGGGGCACTCGTTGTAAAGCTGCTAAAAGTCAATGATATGGATTTCCCGTTAAACAAACGGACATTCTCAATTTTTTGAGATAGACTAGCATCACCTGCTACGGTTCTATTGATCCTAAGTATAAAAGGAGAGTCATCAGCAGTCGAAGTGGGAGTCCGGCTAATAGTCGCAGTACCGGCTAATTGTTGCCAGAGCCAGCGATCGGCAGTGAATCCACTCGTCGCACCAACAAAAACCTGACTTAATCCCCTCTGCCAAATATCCATGTCCCCATTGATAAGGTAATTATATTGAACTATATCGCGTGATTGAGAATTGAGCCTCTTTAGCGCCGTATCAACATTAATCTCGTTTGGTGTATTATCGGCATCATACCAACCTACATCCTGAGCACCAGGTGCTAATTGGGTATTAGAAAGTAATTCGATTCTAAGCGTTGAACAATCGGGATTTTCTTGCAAGATCGCAGAAATCAAATTTCCGGCCCCATTCGTCGACCACAATGGGATTCCAGCTCCAGTATTAGCAGGTAGCTGAGGAAGAGTGGTTTGGCCATCAGTAAGAGTGTCAGTTGGTTGATAGGTTAACCCTCGTTTCTCTTGCTTCATCTCCACTTGTTGGATTAACAATGTTAGCTTATCGTGAACTGAGTTGAGGGTAGCGGCTGTTAATGGCCCACCTACCGTTAGAAGAGTAGTTTGAGTAAGCGGTACATCTCTTTCGATCGTTACGATATCATTTAGAGTTGCTGGAACGATAAGTGTGATTGTTCCACCGTCTTCTAGTCCTGCGCCTACCACCGTGTAATCTACATTTAACATCAGAAGATCAGCCACGGGATTTCTAGGTTGACCCACCGGTGTCAGATATACTTTTAAATCCGAGTTCTCAATAATTAAGAATGGATAGATGAAATCAGTTTGTCCAGCGTCCGCGAGATATTGTATTCTAGCGCCATTGTCTTCAATTGTTACAGCCATTGTTTTCTCCTATTGAATAATGAAGTCTTGCCCATTAGCGAGCAATCTTTGTCTGGCTCTTAATGATGCCCCTGGATCTATTCGATTCTCAACCGCATGCAGATATAAGTACCTCATAGCCCCATTTGCAAACCATATATTGTGGAATGGAGTATTAGATCGTATCAACTCACGTGTACTTTTCCCAACCTTCTTTCCTTGCGCTAACTCGGACATTATATCGATTAAATCACTCGTTGTAGATAGAGCCGGCCCTGAGATTGACTTAATAAAGTCGTTACCGTATTGGTTATATTGGCCGCCAATCCACTGTCCCCATAGGCCGAAGCCAGGTGTCATAGTTCTTGCGGCTAGTTTGGCGAGATTACCTTTTGTCATTGTAAAGGGATTGGGAGGCGTTTCATTAGCAAGGACTGCTTTTGTAGCGATAGCTACATAAGCGAGGATTGATGTACCAACCATTAATTCAGCTAATGCGGCAGTTGAGGATCGCCCGTTGACTGATCCATATAACTCCCTACCTAGAATTCTGCGCGTAAAAGAAAGAGAATAGACTTTAAATTGTCCTATAAACCTCAACGCCTCACCCAGAACTGTGCCACTTCGAGTTCCCATAGTTATCACGGCTTTATCAGCGGCTGACGGAGGAAGAATAACAGAGTTAGCCGTATCATTGAAATACATTCCCACTTTGTCCTGAAGCTCATCTGAAGCTTGGGCTCTATCTTCTTCATCAATAGTTGAAGCGTCTTTACCTAATATTTTAGCTGCCTGCTCTCTGCTCATATTCGATCCGCTATCTAATGTAATAAATTCCTTTCCATTATCGGCCTTAAATGTATTTTTTCTTAATACGTCCCACTCATCTTTTGTCAATGTATACTGGGACAGTGAATTTCTTAAATTCTCATCTAAATTTTCCCACTCTACATCTTTGTTTTGAGCCAAATGCTTAGCTATAATTGTTACCGCACCCTCTCTGTGTACGTGATCCCAATTTTTTAACCCAGTTAATTTAAAGAACATTTGTTGTATATCGGTAATGGTTCCTAATGGGGCATCACTTACCCGGTATCTATCTACTCCGCCGATCATGCTCTCTACACCAGTTCCTATCAGATCATGAACTTGCTTTAATTTTTTGTCTTCTCTAAAAAAGTTCTTTAGATTACCTAAAGATTGGAACCAGGCATCGTACAGACCGACACCGTTATATCTTAGCGTAGACACTTGAGTGGCAACATCCGTTACTGATGTCGGCACAACTAGCCCCAATTTAGACATAGATATTAATGAACGTATATTGGCTGCAATTCTTGCCATTCTATATGAGACGGGGCCATTAGTGAGCCCGTCAAGCTGTTGCATAACATGATCTATTCGTGTTAACTGAAAGTTTGTTCCCGGTATCTTATTAGCTTCTGCTATTTCTTGTCGTAAGGTTTCATAATTTCCTCTTACATTTGGCCCCAAGAATTTCATTAGTCCATAATTTTTAGATGCGCCTTCGAAGACAGCCTCTAGCGCTTTATTTAGTGTTCCTTGTCCATATTCTCTATTATATTTAAGCCATGCACTGGCTTCTTTCTTATAAATTAATACTCTGTGCTCTTTTCCTAAGCTTTTTGCTAAGCTAGGTTGAATGTCAATTCCTGATGCCTCCGCAGCGTTATCCCCTATCTTGTCATGTACTTTGCTTATCAAGCTAAGATAAATATCACGCATAAAGTCTTCTTTTCCTTTTTCATCCTGTATTAGATTAAATGTTTTTTTATGATCGAGCAACGGGAGGGTAAAATCTTTCCATCGTTGAAACGATGCTTCAATGATATCTTTAAAATTTCCACCCGCTAATCTTATCTTGGCTATCTTTGACAGATGCAACCTAATCTTGCTATCAAGTCTTAACATTTTCATAGGATTGTGAGTCGTTCTGGTTATATAATTAGATATATCCCCAATTCCAGCTCCGAATTTATTTTGAACATCTCTAGCCTTATCAATGCCTTTACGAAGAATTTTACCCACCTTTAGAGAAGTAGGATCTTTCACTAGTTCATCATTCCCCATCATAGCATTAGCGTGATCTTCTTCTTTCGAATTATCTCTATAATCAGCAACTAGGTTTTCTTCTCTTAGTTCTGTCCAAAAGCCATCTTTCCCTCCAAATAACTTTTTAAACATTTGTGCTTGAAATGAATCTGCGCTGTATCTAAACTTATTAGTTCCAGCAATCAACGCTCTAAATGCGTTTATGTCATTACCCATTACCTTAAGATTATCTCTTCGAGAGTTTAATGATAATACATCGAGGTACGCCCTTTTTCTACGCAATTTAGCTTCTTCTTCTAATTGATCAGAGAATTTACCAGCGACATCTCTAAGTGCTTGACCATATGTTTTTGTTCCGTCAGTCTCTTGGAGTCTTCGCGCCCTTTTATCGAACCTATTAATGAATCTTTCCATATCACCTTTTGTCAATGGATTATCTTTACCGAATATCTCTTCAGCAAATTTATTTGATTCTTCTAAACATTGTGTCATTATACTACGTCCTCAGTTAAGCAATTGGCTACTTTTGATATTAGATCATCAAACTTTGGCTTATTTAATAACTCTTTCTCAATTGAATCAAGTAATGCAATATCTGACTCTGATAGTTTACCAGCGGCTTTTAATTCATTAACTTGAGATTCGATTTTTGGTGATAATTCATTCGGATTTTCGGAAACTCCTGCTATCTCTTCTTTTAAACTATCATCACTGGTATCCAGTGGCGATTCATTATCTGCGCTTAATTGCTTGTTAGCCATTGATTTAACTTCATTCCCCGTTAAAGGAATATCTGCTTTTTTTAAGAAATCACTAGCTACATTTAAGTCATCAAGCCTCTGTTTATTAGATTCTAAGTCTTTATTAGCTTTAATTAAATTTCCTCTGGAACTTTTAATTTCCGATGCTGCTGGATCATCCAATCTATCAAATTGATCAATTCTAGCCTTATTGTTTTCTATTGTTTTTTCTATTGAACTAATCGATTTTCTCGCTCCTGTCTCAATAGTGCTAGGGCCTTTAACGGAAACCTTTAATGTTTTTGCACCCGAGGCTATTTTAGCTTTGTTCTTTTCAAGAAGCTTAGATAGCTGTTTATTTTCATTGGTTAATATAGTCTTTTCTGCTCCCAGGCTAATCCCTTTTATTAGTGCTGTTTCCTTATCTGTTCTATCTTCAATTGGTTTAAACAAAATCTTTTTAACATGCTTAACAATAGGGATCTTTGTAGCGTTTTTTAATTGATCTTTCTCAAGTGCACTTCTCTCTGTAATAGGCTTAGCTTTTATATCTTCTAATGCATTCGCCAAATCAACGGCATTCGTACTGTCGGGAGGCACTTGGCCCGTTTGATCTTTAAATTTCTTCGTCTTTAATGCTAAATCCTTTTTAGCCAGCTCTACTTCACGATTGCCTTTATCGATTTTTGCCTTGGTTTTTTCAATACTGTTTTCAACATCGGGGATAGCATCAGGGGAGATTCTTTCTTTGGAATTTGTGACAGCTTTCTTTATTAAAGGTTCAACCGTGACGTAATTATCACTAGCTAACTGGCCTACGGCTGTTTCTTGTATTTGACGTTGATCATCGACAGAAATGGGTTCAACCGGGTTTACATCATCTGAAATATGGAATGTTCCGGCTAATCCTTCGAGTCCACCGCCCAAGGCTGCATAAATTCCTATGTCTTTTAATGCATCAAGAGCATCATAATCTTCGCCAAAATCTCTGGCGACAGCTAGATGCGCACCTGCTTGAAGAGTTCCAAATGCTGCCCCTGATAACGCGCCTGTTGCGCCCGCTCCGGCTGCGCTAGCTAGTCTGGCGGCTGCCCCAGCTCTTTGCGCTAATGCACTAACAACAGGTCTCACACGACTACCAATCAATTCAGGGGCCGCTATTGCTACGGCTGCCTGCATAGGATCAGCTAATGAGGCTAATGCGGTCATCCCAATCTTTGCTGCACCTGGGAAAAATCCCGAGGGCATTCGGCTAATTTCATCCTGGATCTCAGCGGCTACTTGTGTCCTTTTTGACTTAATGGCATCAATAGCTTCTGGGTCAAAATGCTTGTCAAAATCATATATTCCGCCTAACGATGCATTTGATATCGCATTCCCAAATACGACCTGCTTAATACCAACAAAGCGAAGTCCCTCTGTTAAGCTAACGGGTATTGCTTCTCGTTCAAACTTTCGCCCCAGATTATTATTCTCTAATGCAGGCATCACTAAGCCTGGATCAGAGATCGTTGAGCTAGAGTCAATAGGGATTGGCTTTGGCGTCGTTATTGAGTTTAATAAGTTTTGATTAATTGGCACTGCCTTGATCCTCAAATTGCCTCAAAGCACCTGCGCCTAGCCCAAATTGTAATGATTGACCTAATGCCGCTGTTGTCAGAGGGGTGACAGTCACAGCTTTCGCTGCGGATAAGAACTGGGGATCGGTTAGATCAGAAGTCGTGAATGATAGATCTTTACCATCTTCTAGTTGAACAGCTCTGCCATCTATAGCCACATACACCCATCGGTTCTGGTCAGTAGGGTCGCTTACCCAATGGCCACCACGAATGGCATCACGGAAGTCTGTTCCCTTCCTAAATGATAGGCTCAATGCCGGATTAGCCGTCCCTAGCACCTTAAAGTCCATCTTTGATAGTTTCTTATCTTTAATCTTAATCATGTCTCTGACAGCCGTAGGATCGACGTTCTCAGGCACTCTGTATGTATTGTTAACTTCACTGTAGCGATTACCTAATAATGTTTCATAGGCTGCTTTCGCTGCTGTTGTCTCGTCGTCTTTTCCCTTCCCTTCGGCATCGCCTCGGATGTAATAAACATACGCTAGGCTCTGAACAGAAGAAATCATCTTAGCTTGTTCAGCAAGATTAGGTGATTTAGCTGAATTAAGAGTCGCCAAGAATGATACCATCCCAGGATTACTTGTTACTGCTGTATTAATAGCACTAATCGTCTTAGAGCCTCCAGTTATGGCTTTCTCAGCATCGGCATTGCTTAATGTGAATGATTCTTGTATTGCTCCCATGTTCACTTCAGATTTAGGTATCGCCTGGAGTCCTTGAGCAAATTGCATGTCTTTGCTCAAACCATTAGCGACTAAGCTCTGGTGTACGTACTTCCACGTTGGCCCGGAGACTTTTTGTAAGTTATTGAGAATCGATAATCCACCTTCAAAGCCCGCTCTATTGATATTTGAGTTGATTTCAGATGCTTCAGCATTGGGAATAGCTTTGATATTTCCCTCTGGGAATCCTCTACTTTGCAAATTAGCTATTACCATTTGCTGAATATGCTGTTGACGTGTGGCTTGATACGTCAATTCATTTGTTTGAGTCGGATTAAATGGGTTGGCCGTATCATATTGCTGGATCTTCTCTTGAACAGCCGGATCTTGCATAGCCGCTTCACCGGGATCTTTCAAGGTTTGATGCTTTACTTGAGTGAGCTCGTTAGCAATGGCTTTTCTTGTGGCCTGATTTTCTGCTGCCCCTGGCTTAGCTGCCTCTTTATCTGAAATAGGTTGCGAGAGATTGTTAATCACCGCATCCATTTGACCCAACGGAGCGAATTTGTGTTCTCGTACATTAGCCCCGATCTGGGCTTGTTGCTCTAGTTGTCTTCGTAGGTTATTCTCATTAGCTGGGTCAAAATTGACTACATTCGTAAACTCCTGGTGATCTAGTTGAACTCCTCGCTTTGCTTGAAGCTTAAGATCATTTTTTTGTTGATTGATATCCGCTGCATTGATACCCTGAATCCTTTCATCTTTCTTATTGAGTGCGAATAGATTGGATTCGATGGTTTGCTTCTGTCCTGCACTAAATACCTTGTCATATTTTTTAGATTCTGAAAACTTCTGAATGAATCCTAATTTATCAGTGCTTGCACGGTATTGCCCCATCACATTCTGTTTTTGGAGCTCTTGTTGAGCACTTCTATCAAGATCAACGGCTGTTTTGTCACCAATTATTCCCGCCTTGTTAGCATCAGCTATCATATTATTCAATCGGCCGTAATAATTAACCGCAGATTGTTGACTAGTTTCACTGCTTTCAGCCGCAGAATTAGACATCTCATTGAAATAAGCATGATACATCCCGTAGAACTCTTCCATTCCCTGGACATTGCTTTGATCTTTGAGCTTTTTGGCGATTAACGCTTCACCACGCCTGCCTTGGTTGATAAGCAGGTTCTTTGTATAGCCCCTATTCTCCGTAGGAACACTATCAAGAATAGTATTTGCATAGGTTTGGAACGTATCTTTGTATTCTGTTAATGTCTCGGGGCCTTGAACATTGTTCGCAAATTCTTTCTTTAATTGATCCGATTTCGTTATGACATCTGCGCCCACTGCATACCGATTAGCTCGTATTCCAGCTTCATTGAATGCCTTTGAAGATGGTGTAATACCAAGCGTTGGGCTGAAATCTAGGTTCTCACCCGCTCTAGCACCCGCTTTTTTAGCTTGTTGCGTAATACCCGCGCTGAAAAGTTTCTTTAGGGAATCAAATACATCCGCTGTACTCGTTACGGGCCCTGGCTCAATCGATTGATTTGATACAAATCTTGGTATTCGGTCTGTACTCATAATTTTTTTCTACTAAAAGACTGCATTATCATTCTCTCCTTTTCTCTTTTGGAGAAAATCTTTACGATCTTGGTTTAAAAGACTTCCCGCATCAAACAGAGATAATCCAATGCCTATGTTTGTTTTATCATTGATAGATTTTTGTTTGTTCTCAATAGCTGTTTTCTTGAATAAAAAGTTTAAGTTTTCAGCATTCACATCTTTCGATGCTTCATTCAACGAATCTTTTTGTATAGCGCCAAAGCTTGGAGAACTTAACGTGAAACCTGATACTGATTGTCCTGCTTGCTGCGCGTCAAATATGTCACTTGAACGTTTTAACGTCTTAATCACTCGTTCGTTAGTAGCTGCCTTTTCTTGCTCTAACCTACTTTGTAATGCACGTTCTCGGCTCTTTCTTGCTTCATTTTGTGAGAATATCTTACCTGCGGTTTCAACACCAGTAAGTAATCCACTAACTATCCCTACGGATTCACTCATTATAATCCTACTCCATAGCCTATGCCCAATATTGTCATTGGGAGTGGATCTTTTTGAGTGATGGTTACCGTCGGCGCATTTGACCAACCAATATTTTGAAATACTCTCACGCCTGTTTGTGGCTGAATGGGTTGATCCAGGACATCATCACCTAGGGTTCTATAAGGAATAACTACCTCTTCTGGCGATTGCGGGGTGGGGGTTTGAATCAATATACCGACGGACTCAAAGAAATCAATGAAGATTCTCACCAGACGTCTTGGTGTATAAGCGACAATGCCAAGTTTTTTGTCTTCAATGACAATCGGCAATGTTTGAATAATGGGGATATAATTTAATCCCACTTGCGCTGTGGTCACCGGTAGATCCATCCCTTGATCATCTTTAACCGTAATCTGTCCTCCTAACACGGTTTGAGAAGTCAACACAAAGTCATCTCCTCTCACTCGTACTTCCCTGCCTTCTAGGTGATCGAGCCCTGTTAGTGTAGCAGTTGGGGTAACAAAAGTGTAGTTAATCGCTGAATCTAAGAAGCCTTCAAAGTTGAATTTCTCAATATAGAACTTCTCTATACCTTCAATCACTCGGCTAACCATCAAGTACATGTCGTTTCCAACTTGGGTCGCTCCTTGAAACTTCCCGTCTGTGAGACACAAAGACCATGCTGAGACTTGCTCAACTAAACGAGTTTGGTATACTGCCAAGGTTCCATCGTCATTAATGAGAAAATAAAAGTCTGAATCATCACGAGTCGATCCACTTAAAATAGCTGAATCTACCGGATTTCTTATTAGGTTGCCTGATATAAGAGAGGCCGAAACGGATTTATACGCTCTTGAGTTCTCATCAAATTCAAAAGATTGTACGCTTTTAGCTCCTTTTGCTACATATAATGTACGATTATCGAGTAAAACGGGCTCAACGTTCGTGCTTCCCCGGCTGGATTGTCTCGTTACCGACAGTGTGTCAGGCGTTAAAGGGCTACTGGGTAACTGAAGTGGCGCAAATTCCGCATTTTCAGTGAAAATTTGTAATGTTCGGTCAGATTCTACATTTAAAATTTTGCCAAATCTTGTTCCACTCAGCGTATCAGTAATTGGCCCATTTGCTCGCGCGGCTCCTGTAGCATAGTCAGAAAAACCATCAATAGCGGAGAAAAATAGGGTCGCCGTTAGGCTTTTTGATCCACCGATGACTAATCTACCTTGATAGATAGTTCCTGATGTTGGCCACCCTCTCGCTGCAGACCAAGCCGGCTCTGCTAGAGTTAGCCCAGCGGATGCAAGAATACCACCCGTTAGGCTAGTATTAAATTCTGAAACGATATCAACTGTGACCTGGGTTGGACTAATAAAAGCAGTAATACGAGCATACCCAGCGGGATCAATAACACTAGTCCCAGGGCCAAAAAATTCTCCCCCCACATAAGCCGCTGTGAATACAAATGGCCCTGATACTACCTCAAGTGTGGCCGGGCCTTGAACTAGTGAACTTAATGTAAAACCTGATGTGAAATAGTTCTTATCGAAATCGTGGGCTGGAAATGAGTTAATGGGTAATGATTCCAACACCCAGACTGATGGATCTGTTGCATCACGGCTTAATTGCCTTGGGGCATGATCATCGTGAAATAGCATCATTCTATTTTGTTCTTGAGCTACCTTTACTTGCCTAGCCTGAATGCCAATATAGGGGACAGAAAATGCTGTTAATAATATGCCGCTGGGTGTTTCATAAATTCTTACTAATCCTGACGTGAAAACGAGCAAGTATTTCTCATCGGCTGAAAAATTGAAATCTCTCAGACTGAAATTAGTATTATTTGTGACCGCTTCATCTACGAAATCAGTTCCAGGGCGTCTTTTTGCGCCGCCTTGATTAATAACAAAGACGTTTTGTAAGATATTCGCCCCTTTACTATAGATCTCTAGGTCAAATCTATTTTTTAGACGAGGGTCGAATTGACCATGTGTAAAGTCATTTTGTACTTTAATTATTGTCATAATCTAGAATTTAAGGTTCTACCAGTGCCGCTAAAATGCGCAAAGAATGTTGGATTGCTTCTAATAATATCACTAGGAACGGATTGGGCATCTTTGGCTTTTGCTTTTACTAGTTGTTTGAGTAATCTTCTTTCCATAACCTCAACATTAGAAGCATTTTGAGTGACGGGAAGAGCAATATACTCACTTACCTTATAAGTCATCACCAGTTCAAAATAAGCAGGGAATAAAGAGGCCGGAGGTCGCTTGGTATACAGAAGTAATATTTTTCCTGTTAGATTTGTGAAAAGTTTATTTCCAAGTATAGTATAATCCGCTCTTGGCTCAATGGCTCTAGCCAATAGATAATCAGGGGGTAATTGGTAAACTTTACTCCATCTATCTTGCAGTGGATTTTCATCAATTGGGCCACCGAATTCAAAAACTTCAGCACTGAATCGCCAGAAAGTATCAGTCAATGCATCATCAAGGACTACATCAAAAAATTTAGCAGCAGCAGCAAATAGCGGTGTCTCACCTTCGCTTTGGTAATTACTCGTATCGCTGACTAAAAAGAATGCATTTTGTAGAATCTCGATCTTTGAACTCATTGACTCACCTTAAAATACCGCCATAGATTACTCTACAGCGGTATTGTTTTTAAGCTACCAAGATTGTGAAACTCAAGAAAGCGTCTGTGCTTGTACCGCCGTCTCCCTTGATTCCAATAGCGGTATTCTCTAGTACTTTACTGGCTGGGACAATTGGAATATCTACAAATTCCGTCTGTAGGATAGTCGCTCCCACCTCGAAAGTCATGGTAGCCCCTGCAATAGGGGTGCCAATATTCTCAACAGTAAGGATTAGAGGGAAAGTAGTAATAGCACCTGCATATAATGTTGCTGCTACTCTAATGATACTTCCCGAAATTGGACTTGGCACTTGAATATTATCAGAAGCCGTTGTCCAAATTATATTCGTACCACCTGGATTCAATGCCACTGGGAATCCACCAATGCTCGCACTGATAGCCGTGGAGGTTGAACTATCAATGATCAGGGTTATATTCCCAAACACTGTTGAAGATACTTCCATTCTATCATTTTGTTTAAGCTGGTTAGAGACCACCAAGAAATAATCGTCCGCTACAACAGTCGCTAAATCATCTGTCGTAGAGTACGAGAATATTCTTGGCATCAAGTTGCTGAAGCTTGCACTAATATATGCAAAATTCTTTATATCAAAAGCCATTAGTTAATCTCCTTAATAGATTATGCTTCTTCACATTCAATATGGACAATACCGGCGGGTAACAACCCACTAGCGCCTAGTCGCATTGACGATACAGTCAACCAACTGGTTTGCTCTATACGCTCAGCCTCTCTCAAGTGCGCGTTGATACTCCAAGCCATCCCTAATGCATCTGCGTGCCATGCGTACACGGTTCTAATTGTACCGTTAAGAGGGAATCCGCCCGTTTTTCGTCCACCGATGTTGATAATCTTGAAACCCATGAAGGTATCAACCATACCGTTTACTAAAACTCGGGTATTATTAAAGTCTGCACTCGTCACTTCGGTTTCTTTCAGTAGTGATCTATTTTGATCAGGCGTCATGGCCAAATAACGCTCATCCGCTGGAACATTTCCTTGATTCAAAATAAATGATGCATCAATAATTTTGGCAACAGTCAGGTTGGTTCCGCCATCAGGAATTAACGTTGTAGGAACTCCCTCAGATGGAATGGCCGTTACAATCGCAGTAGCCGTCATCGCATCAATCAAAGTCTGGTCTTCTCGACGCCCGGCAGCCTTCGCATGTATCTTAGCTAACGAGTTTCTTTCATTAACATTAACTAAAGCCTGCTCAAACTGGTCAACCGGTAAATTTAGTGCAAAATTCTCAAAGGTAGTTAGTACGGGGATATACTCAATTACGCTTGCCGGTATTTGAGTTTGAAACCCACCCCTCAGAATCATATCAGCATCGCCTTGGATAGGCCATTGATAAGACGAACCCACAACACCTGAAACCCTTTGGAATGATTCGTTAGGAATAGTTCTTGCGCCGCGATATTTAAGCACGAATGAATCGTGAAACTGTTCAACCTGGACAGCATTTAATAAAATAGTCATTTAAAAATCCTCAAAAGAAGTAATAATTTTCTCTATCAGATTGGGTAGCTTTTGAAAGGGCCAATCAACGTAGATATGTTGATTCCTGGGCCAAATGAATGCGGGTAGCAGAAATACTACCCACAGTGTAACATACTTTACTCGTTTTTATCCTAATAATTGTCTGTATAATGCGTCAACTCTCTTAGTTTCTGCACCATTTTCTTCATATTCAGGCGTATCCATCATTTTCATTAACTCCTCACGGCTTACCGTAGGGTTATTTGATTTGATGCTATCGGGAACCGACGACCCGCCATGCATCTTTCTTATGACATCAAATACTTTCATCGCATTTGAATCATAAGCCATATCATGAAAGGTCTTATGCAGTTCTTCGGGCAAGTTATTTCTGCCCCATTTTTGTATTTGATCCACAATTTCAGACCCATTGGGGCCTAATTTACCTAATTCTTCTTTAATAAACTCTTTTTCTGCTTCTTTTTGTGTCTCAATGGCTCCTTGTTCAAAATCCGTATAGAGCTTAACTATTCCATCAAATCCTTCTTGATTGAGATTAGAGGATTTCCCCCATTGTTTCAAATTCTTTAATAGTGGATGTTCACTGTCAATATCTACATCCTTAAATTTCTCTTTAGACAAGCTATACTCTTCAGGTGCACCTGTCCAATCTGATAACTTCTTTCTTAGTTCGTTATAGCCCTTAGCCTGCTCTTCAACAGTCTTATATTTATCCGCATGATACCAGTCAGGTTTATCACCTTCACCTGATACATTTTCGCTGTATTTCCAGCCACCATCAGTACTACTTTCGCTAGTACCACCAGCATTTGTTTCATTCGTAGTGCCTGAGCCAAACATGCTTCCCGATTGTTCTTGCTCACCCGATTGACTTTGATTTGATTCTTCACTCATTGATTCACCTCGTTGGTTTCAGTTAATTTCACCTTTTTAGCCGTATTAATAAACATTCTTATAATACTGTTTTGGCCGTCTCGCCATATTGCATACTCTTTAGGTTTAGAGAAATCTACGCAAGGGCTCATCAAATACCGCTCACCTAGAAGATCAAGTAATTCTATCCCTCTGGGATCTGTTCCATGATATGATTGAATTAACTTAATTATTCTTTTTCCTTTTGGATCAAGATCAGTTACATTTGATTTTTTATCATCCATTAACCCGCTCCTGCTTGTATTGGCTGTTGAATTGGGCCAGGAACACTTGGATTTGGCCCTTCTTGAGGCGGCAATGGGGCTTGTCCCGTCTTTATTACATTTTTAACTTCTTGAACAGCAGGCGAGTTTTTAAAATCCTTGTTCACTAATTTATCGACAACATTCATTTGAGTCGCCAACCATTCTGGGAACACGTCTATATTCACACCTGCTAACCCACGTGGGCCAAAGAAATCACTTAATGTAGTCATCCATCCAGTAGCATTTTGAACGTCTAACTGTCTTTGGATGCCCGCTAACGGGGATAGAAATTCAATCTTTATATCTTTCCCATTAATCTTTAACGGTATAGTTCTACCATTAATCTCAAGTGCGTCTATATCTCCGCGTCTTTGTAATATTTTAATGGATTTCACAATAATTGGAGTGAGCGCCTCAATTGTCATTCTTCCAATTCCTGAACTACTTTTTTTAGTCTCTTCATTAACCCTTACGTTTACTTCTGTCGCTGTCATCTTCTGATTAGTTTCAGGGCCAATAGGATTTATTAAAAATACATCATCGATTATTCCCCTTATATCTTCTGCCACCAACTGCCCAAACTTAGGGTCTCCTCCGTATTCAAGCGTCTGAATAGGCAGGCCACCACCCAATGTGTCAGATGGGTCAACAACAATAGTTGCCGATGGATCGATAATGAGGTTTTCAGTGTTGATAGTCGAACTACTGGCCACCAACCAGGGCGGATTCGTTCTAAAATCAGCCGATCTTCGTGATAACTCTACTATCTTATTTATTGTTGTAATCGCTGATATTACTTTTAGAGCTGGGCCACGGCCGTATACTTCGCCAGGCGCTCTACTAAATCTAAATCCAATCCAGGGTGAGAAATCTCGCCATTCTGAAAACAAATCTCTATCGCCGCCCTCTGTTTGAACATAATATAAATATTGTTGACCAGGAGGATTGTTTTCAATAAAAACAGTTCCTTCAATCAAGTTAACATCAGATGAGGATTTGTCTTTAGCTTGAGCTGATAATCCCTTGCCTAACTTAGCTTTCGGCCAAAGCCTTTTTATCATATGCGCCTTTCCGCTCCACTTACGCCAGAAGTTCTCTAGTGTATGATGAGGGCCAGCCCCTATAACGACATCGGCTAAGGGAACTGACGTAAAACGCAATGGATTGTCATCATCGCCTTCTTCTATTTTTAATATACCCGTACTTATAGACACTTCCTGAAATGACTCATCTATCGCCCTCGTTAAGTTGCTATGCTCTAATTCCTCAAATAATTTATTGTTAATAACCTCTAATTGCTCTTTAACACTCTCTTTTTCGCTATCTGGTATGCGAGAACCAGGGACTAATTTAGCCCATTTAGTAAAAGGAGGCATTAAGAGCTGCTGCATATTTCCTGCAAAGCCAGTCACTCCAAGAATGGCCGTGTAATCCCATACTTGTGCGTTTCGTCTGTCTCCAGGCGTATGTTTTTCATTAAAATTGCTTAAATTTGGCAAACAATAGTCATAAGCTGTCTGTAATTGTGAGTTCCAGTTAGCTTTTCTGCCTTTTTCGGACTCATACCAATCAAATCGCTCTTTTGCGCTTGGAAACTCTAATTTATGAGCCATAATTAATTCCCACCTATCCTTCTGGCTTGTGCAAGAAATCCTGAAACCGGACTTTGTCGTCTACTGGATCCGGCTCCAAATGGACTAGAAGATCCGCCAATAGCGCCTGTAATCGGTGCATCACCCACGCTTTCTCGCACAGATGATAACTTTTGACGTTGTAAACGCTTAAGTTCTTCTTTTTTTTCTTTCTCTTGTTCAGCTAATGTTGCACTCAGTTGGGCTTGTTGCTGCTGTTGGGCACTACTTGGCCCTTGCTTCTCACTCATGGTTTGCTCCTAATATTTGATGTATTTTCTGTACGCCATGGCCATACTTACCTGATTTATGCATCTTCTCTAACCTTTTATAGAGCTGCCACGGAGTGAATCCTCTGCAATAGATGCCAGAGAAGTATTTTATCAAAGTCACACAGGTGAAAATACGCATTAATGATAGTCCTCGACATTTATCAAGCTCCGTATTGGTCTGAATATGGACAACTGTGTGATTTTCGTACTTATTGATCACATAAGGCACATCAGCGCCAACAGAATAGGGCAATATCTTAAATTCGAGAAATTTTTCACTAGGAGTAATGGCAACCCAGTTAAATTCGTCTCTCATAACCATATAAACATGGCCAAATCCTGGTTTTAGCCAAGGAGAGATCCAATTTCTACCGTCTCGAAAGATCAACCACAACTCCCTGTAATGAATATCTTTATTTTTTCCATTCATACTTTTTTAATATTATCACTATTTCTGTTGTAAGACCATCGTCATTTAACTCATAACGACCCCTGATTTCTTGCTTATCCTCTTCGCTATGTGCGTTTTCTATGTGAATCTTGTAATTAGCGCTCCTCAAATTGTTCGCTAACTTCTTTGCCCTTGCTAGCAAACTTGACATTATTGCCCCAATTTCTTTAATCCAATCACTCCCATAACAATCACTATTGCGATTGAAATGAACCCACCCCAGTTCTGTAAAATGCCTAGTATCATCCCTGATCTGGCTTTATATCGTGCTTCCGTGCTAATTTTATACATTTTAAGTTTCTCAACCTCACTTTCGAGCTTCCTGAAGTCTTCACTCTTGATTGCGTCAATCTTAGTTTCAATCTGACCCAACATCTTTATTATCTCCTCTGATAATTTTTGAATTGAGTCTATCCCTGTACTCATTGATCTTCCTTAATAGTTTCCCTTAAGATTTTCTCTTGAGAATATTTAGAAAGAATCGAGCCTGCATCCCAGTAAGCCCTTTTTTCTTTGCCATCGCCCTAACCTTACCTAGATTCTTTCCAGGTGGCCCACCTACTTTCCTAGTGAGTGCCCCAGGTCGTTTGATAGCTTTCTTAATGTCTATTCGATTATGTGGCATCTAACAGTACCAATCCGGGCCATCACAGTACAATTCAGCGCGTCCAAACGGCGCTGTGATCTGTAAGTGGCCTAATCCATTAGTGTTCTTATTAATCTGGCCACTAGAAGGGTGAATTTCAATTAATTGAATCGGAGCGCCACCAATCTGGGAGACATCAATATCCCCTGAGACATCTTGAATAATTATACAGCGCCCGTTAATGTAATCGGCTGGGTCAATAGTGATCTTGAGAAATGGCGCTATATGCACTGCCGTTATAAAGATGATCTTTGCCCCTAGAGTGTTAACGTCTATCGATGTGTTAATGACATTCCCATCTTGAGACTGTCGATACTCACCCCTAAAAGTCGTTCCACCTTGGGTTATTACCACAATACCATCTACATCTATCCCTGGTGGGGACGTTAATTCATCAAGATCAGGTATTTTAACGGTTTTTACCATCTTATTGCTCCTTTGTTACTAGTAAACCCTGATTATCTACTGAAACCTTGTAAAGAGTGCCATCAGGGGAACATAATGTGATCGAATTAGCTAAATTTATGGCACCCGTTGCTGCTTCATGATCTATAACAATCTGGTCAAGCTGAATTTGCTCTTCAGTGGTCAATTCACGCTCAAATGTGAGTATGCATTCAGTCTCGTTTAACGTCATCTTGAACAGAGTGTCAGCAGGTAACCCCTCAACGATCCGTGTACTCAATCTGACTGATCTGCCATCAGCATTCACATCATTTGGATTGTCAATGTTCCACTTACCATTAGCATAAACTCTTAAATATGTATAATCAGCCATTATGTTACCTCGACCAAACTATTTTGGCGAACAGGTAATACATCGTTCCACCAATATTATTGTGTTTTAAATTGAACCCCATTTTAAACTCGCCACCAGGAATTGATGAGAAAACTGACATTATGCTGAAATCAAAAATTATATTAGTTGGCGCAATGATTTGGGATAATGTGTTAGTTTCTTGGTTGGTCGTGTTTAATTGCCCAGGTTGGGCATACGATGAATTTAATGTGATTGACTTACCAAAGCCAGCCGCTCCCGCTGTCGCAAAATACACCATTCTGATATCAATGAAATCTGTGGACTCAGGTGG
>SDBT01002008.1_pt1 | contig 36486 bp, 40 predicted proteins | sample 2277101 | NCBI WGS metagenome assembly SDBT01 (sample SAMN10404973, study PRJNA504765) | marine sediment metagenome | isolation source: marine sediment core GS10_PC15, 103 cmbsf | place: Arctic Ocean: Southern Knipovich Ridge | collected 2010 | reverse complement strand
CATCATGAACGGCATCGGCATATCAGAATTTTGTAAACATTTATTACTGGTGATCAACATTCCGGTAAAGCCAATTGTGAGTGGATATAATAAAAGAAAGATTAAATTGAGAATTAATTCTTTGGGAAATCGATCTTTGAAATTTGCACCATTGGCATAGAACGCAAAAAACATAAATCCTGCTATGACGGAGAACATATAATTACCAATTGCAAATATCACAAATACAATAGAACACGCAAAATAACTGCCTTCGGTACATAATTTGTCTAGAAAAGTAGATGTATCTAATGTAATGATACCATTATATTCAAAAAATTTAATCAAATGGTTCGATACAAAGATGATACCAACTAATATTATTATTATTATTCCAACTTTTTTGACAAGAACATTTGTCAAAATATCAAGTCTAAATTTGGTAGTCATTCTGTTATTATTTGTGGAAAAGGCAGGCATCATTTTTTTTTAAACTTCTTCCATTTTCTTATTCTCTCCACAAATAGTATTTTCATATTGATGTACATAGTAATGTATTGTTAATTGAATAAAGAAATATATCGCTAATATTGGCACGAAACCGAGAAATTGACACAGTTGGAATGGGATAAAGAAGTCATTTTGTAAACATCGGCCATTAGACATAAATATTCCTGTTAAAACAATAATGAATGGAAATAATATAATGAATACTATATTTAATTTAAATTCAGTCGTGTACTGATTCTCTCCGGGATGTCGTCTAATGGCATGTGATATCATAAACATGAATCCAGGGGGGGCACTAAAAAAACAACACATTATTAGTACCAGAAGTAAATTAAAAGAACAGGCAAAATGATTACCTGCGAAACACGCATCGTCCATCGGATCTGGTTTATGAATTTTCACAAGTTCATAGTTTAGCATCAAATTAAACAAAGGGGGTGATAGTAGAATAAATCCCACAATGAGAGAAATAATAAGACCAATGTGAATAAACACCGTTTTGAAAATGTTCCATCTGAACTCCAGAGCCATTTATAATGTTTAAAAAATATATTGCCATCATTTTTTATTATTACATTTTAGATTTTTCAGACTTCAATATCTTCTTTTTTATTTTCACTATAAACTACTTTTTTGTATTTATGAGCATAATAGAAAATGGCTAAATGAAATACGAAATAAGATGCCAAAAGAGGCATAAATCCAACCCATTGACATGGGAAAAATGGAAATATTATGCGTTTGCCTTGGAAACATTCGTTATTAGAAAGAACCAGTCCTAATAATCCAGAAATTATTGGAGATAAAAGGAGAAAAATAAGATTGAGGGAAATTTCTCTTGAATATCGGTTTTGAGGATTCCTTTTTTCATCTTCGTAATTATTTAATCCTAAATAAAAAATGATGAATACTGGTGATAAAAATAATGGAATTATGACATGCAATGAAACCATCATAAAGACGATTACCATAAAACAACAAAAATAATCTCCATTCAGACATTTCATAAGAATTTTTTGGTCATCCTCTTTTGGGCCAATGTCAACAATGAAATCGTAATCATACAGAATTTGGACTAGGTAACTGGGTAGAGAAATAAGAAAGATAATGACAAAAATGGAGATAAGTAATTTGAGGATAACTCCTTTGCAGATATCTTTTCTAAATTGGAGAGTCATTTATAATATTTAAAAAATTGAGCCATCATTTTTTATTCTTCTTTTTCCTGCACTTTCTTATATTGATAAACATAAAAGAAAATTGACAAATGGAAAAAGAAATATGGGAAACCAATCAGTGGAAGTCCAATAAATTGGCATTCTAGAAACGGAAACATAAAATTTGAACTCTCATAACAGGTGTTATTACTAGGGTGAACCATTCCCAAAAGTCCCGAGATTATTGGAGAAAAAAATATAAAAATCATATTGATAATTAGTTCTTTGGGAAATCGATCTCGAGCTTTGGGAAATCGATCTTGAGCGCTGCGTTTTTTCTCATTATAGTTCAATACGAAATAAAATAGACCAAATATCATACCCAACATTATTGGAATCAAAGGGAGTAAGATAATACCCATGAATAATTGCAGAAAGACACACGCGACGTGATTACCTGCTAAACATAATTTGAGGAAAGGAGCGCTCTGACAACCGATGTCAATGATGAAACCATGCTCATGCATGAAATGTGTTAAATTATATGATCCTTGGATGATAGCAATAGCTAAAACCATAGATAGAGCTGATTTTTCCACAGCATTTTTTAAAATGTCCATTCTGAACTGGATAGCCATCTTTATGAATAGTTAATAGAGAGGTTGGCCATCACTTTTTTAAGTCAAAAAAAGTGATAGATAATTTTTCAATAAGCAAAATAAATGGAGAAGTGGTATATCAGCTATCAAAAAAACAATCAGCCCCCTCAAATTATTAAAGTTTTTGGCAACAAAAATGAGGCGAATATTTTTGCCTATCAAACGTATGCGGAGTACACCGCAGATAAAGAATTGATATCCTATGGAGGTGATAGCAATTACAAATTCGAATGGACTGTGAGGGAAATCTATAAATATAAAAGTGGAAAGGAGATACCATTTCGAAACAATTATCGTATAGAGGTCATGTATATTGTCGTTAAGACCAAGAAAAAGTGAATTAAAATATATTTTTATAAAAATATAAATGAATAAATGAATAAAGATGTCTCTGGATTGATTGAAAGATATTTGATACCGAAAAAGTTTTGGTTTGTGTATGAAATTGATGCTTTCGATAAAAAAAAGATAAAAAAGAAAATTGTTTTTGTTAGCGAGACAAAAGAAACAGCTACCACATATATTATAGATCGTTTAGCACCAAATGATACGATAAGTTGGCAACACGGTGTTAAAAAATGGGACATCATTAAATCATTACAGAAAAATAACAATTTTCATGCTAGTTTTTGGTGGAGTTTCGAGCTAGTGCAAAAAGAGATTCCTTATTATAAAAAAATTGAATGAAAATATCTTTATTACAAACAAATGAATAAAGACGTCCTTGGTTTGATTGAAAGGTATTTGATACCGAAAAAATATTGGTTCGTCGAAAGGGTGGATTGTGCAATTCATGAAACACTTAGTGTGGCTCAGAGTCGCGAAACTACCATAAAAATAGCGATTAAAAGAATGGAATTACATTTTTTTTCTAGTGCGATTCTAACGATGGAAGATTCATTAAGAAAAAATAATGAATTTCAAGTGAATGGAATGATTTATCGTTTAGTTTATCAAGAAATTTCTATTTATAAAAAAATTGATTAAGATTTCTTTATTCCTAATAAATGAATAAAGACGTCTTGGGTTTGATTGAAAGGTATTTGACACCGAAATTTTTTTATTTCAGATATCGCCGCAAACATGATCAGTATTGGACTATTGTCGCAGTTAGTAAAAAACAAGATGATATCATCACTAGTTTCCATCAGTATTTTACACATCGGGTATCGGTTTGTTGTTTCCCAGAGGATACTATCAGAAAAGAATTGAATGAAAAGAATAAATGGGTATCAGACGTTGGTTCGTATACTTATGAAATTATTCATCAAGAACTCCCTATTTATAATAAATCAAATATACATCGCTTTGATATGATCAGGTAATCCGTCATTGGAATCATCTAATAATGAATCGACAATATCATTATTCAAGACCAAGGGTAATGAAATATTATCTAATTTATATATATTTTTTAAATCAGGTTGATTCTCAACGAATTGATACAAATTGATTTTCATATAAATCTTATTAATTAATTCTTTGATTCGCCTGACTCCCTTTTCATTGGTATATCTCATAATCATATGTTGTAGAACTTCATTTGGAAACATAATCGTATCCAATTGAAAGCCGATATTTTGACAAACTCGTGGAACTAAATATTTTTTTGCAATAATCATTTTCTGATTCAAATCAAAGCCATCTAATTTGATTTTAGTAATCCTATCTCCTAAGATATAATTGATCTTTGAATCATCATTGTAGGAAAAGATAAAAAGTACTTTACTTAAATCAAAATCGATTCCTGTGAAAAAATTATCATGATAACACGTATTCTGTGCAGAATCAATCAAATGCATTAAAACATTGATGATTTCTTGGCCTTTATCATTGTCGGCAACTTTATCTAATTCATCAAGATAAATAATCGGGTTCATACATTGGGAATCCATTAAAATTTGTATGATACTTCCCCAAGTCGCGCCGACATAGGTAAAACCATGTCCGTCAAGGACAGATGAATCTTTAGCACCGCCCAAGGCGATGAAACTAAATGGTTTGTTTAAGGCTTGGGATAATCCATCTTTAATCAATGAAGTTTTTCCAATACCTGGTGGTCCATAAATACCAATTATATTAGATTGACTCTGAGGATTACGAATCCATTGGCCAATAGTTTCAATCAAAATATTTTTGGCTTTTTCTTGTCCATAAATACTTTGATTCAATTTTTGATACACATCTGATAAGAAATTACCAATAACTGTTGGCTCATCATTTAATGAAACAGGGAGATCAATATATTTTCCAAAAGGAACTTTGGAAATGCCATCGACCCATTTTTTTAGTTTAGTTTGTTCTTCACCACATGAATGTTCTAGATGATTGATGTTGTCTAAAATAATGGATTTATTAGAGATACTTAATGATGTTTCTAAAATTTTATACTTGAAAGGGATTTCAGAATGAGAAACAGATCTAATTTCCATCAGCGAATTGAAGTATTTTTCTTGATCGTCAGGATCCAGTTTTTGATAATATTTATCATTTTTGAAATGGCGATGAACACGTCCATCTAGACTATCGCAATTATCACATAAACGACATCGCTGACAATCTTCTCTGATACCAACTTCATAACATTCGTCGCAAAATTCACAATCATGACATTCATTGTCTTCTTCTTCAAGTTCTTCACCTTCTTCGGTATCGTCTTCGAGTCCCATATCTTCTTCTTGTGAAGATAAGTCATTTTCAATGAAATCGTCCATTTCGTTAGTTCTATATTTTTTTCCTAGAGATCTAGGACTAATAAAAGGCCCAGTAATAAAGTTAATTTCAAATGTAGGTTTATGACGAACCTTTCTTTTCTTAACAACTTTCATCTCAACAGGTTTTTCCATTTTATCCAAGTTTTTATTACAATTTTCAAAAACACGATCATCTAATGGTCGTTTAAGTTTCTTTCTCTGCCCGCGAGTTAGGATTCCATCAGTATTGTCATCAGATTTCATATATAATCTATATTAGATTTCTATTTTCAATTTTTATCGGAAACCCATTCGTTAAAAATTCAAAAATATTTTCTTGATAAAAACAACCATGCCAAATGATCTTGTAATGTATATTTTAGTTAATAATAATCTTCAAATGGGTAAGGTGAAAATAGCATCTCACATGGCTAATTCTGCTTGTAGTGTAGTTAATTATCTGACCAAATATCCCACTGCCAATTTTCAAAATTGGATGAAAAACGATCAAACTAAAATAGTTCTCAAGTCTCATGAAACTCAAATGTTGGATGTCATCAATCGATATGCGAATCCTCAGGATGAATTTTGGTGCGATCATACTCAAGATGCTGGCAAAACTCAAGTCGAGGAAGATTCTTTAACGACTTTGGCTTTTTGTCCCATTCCGCGAAATCATCGTCCAGAATGGATGGACAAGTTAAGACTATTATAAATTTACATTGTAATTCCGAGTAACTTCTTTTGAGCCCAAATCAAATTTTGCAGACTTTTTTTGTCTCGTTCCTTTTCCTTTTTCTCGGCCTTTTCCTTCTCGGCCTTTTCCTTCTCGGCCTTTTCCTTCTCGGCCTTTTCCTTCTCGGCCTTTTCCTTCTCGTCCTCGACATCGGCATCAATATAGAAATCAAACGGCACAACTGGCCGTGCTCTACCAAAACAATCCACACATCGTCCAGGAGAACCGCTATGACGACAGCCTGGAGACATGCCTGGAGACATGGCTGGAGACATGGCTGGAGACATGGCTGGAGATAGGGAGTAAGCCCATCCTTCTAATGTGTTCTTCGGAACAGCTTCTTTCATGACGGAGGGATCTCTACTTAATATATATATCTTAAAAATGTAACCATCACTTTTTATATTCCATATCGACCCAATAAATGCCATTTTTATCCCTTTTGGTTCGATATCCTAAGTTTTTCACTAAAGGTGTAAAATTGTTTTTATTGAAAAATATCAAATCAGCCGGAGATTTATATCTAGTCGCATCAACAAAATTATTATAAAAAATTTTGGAATAAACTTTTTCTCCAACTTTTTTTAGACAATGTTTACTGATGAAATCACGTACTAACCCTAGCATTTTATTTTTTTGAAGCGATTTATTATCTTTTAAAACGATCTTAGAATCATCTTTACTAACAATGTCATTAATCTTCATAATTATTTTCTCCACCTCTGATGCCGTAAATTTTTGATTTTCTTTAATTTGTTTGATTTTCAGTTCTAATAAATCTTTAACTACTGATAATTCCGGAACTAAATATTCAGTTACAATTGATATTTCATTTAGGTATCTACATTTGGATATCTTCATTACCATTTGTTGGTCATAAAGTAATTTATTTTCTTTTAGTATACGATTTTCTAAAAAGGTTATAATATTTGGTTCATCAGACTCAATATCATCATCCTCTTCTTCCTCTTCATCCTCTGATGAAGTTTCATAAAAGTGATTATCCAAATAATTGCTGAGAGGGGCTTCTTGGATAGTTGTGGGAATTTGAAGTTCATCATTTTTTCTAAATAATTCTAATTCATCTTCTTGTTCAAATGATTCGAATCGTTGGACATATCTGGTTATGGTTTGAGTATCTTCCAGCTCTTCTGTCATTTCAAATGGATGATTTTTATATTCTTCTCTATCCGATTCAGCATCTTTATTACCAAAATGATGTGATTGATCTTGTGGTTCGATTGTGCTATTATTCCAAACTGAAATATTTATGTTTGGATTGGATGGGTCCGCACGCAAAGCACAATTTGGATTCCTCAATGACTGTATTGCCGGTTTGATATCAAATGATTTGTTTCTATCGTGTTCTTTTTTATTGGATTTACCCGTTATAATTGGCATAGCAGTATCCAATAACGATTTTGTTTTTTTGAAAGTATATCCAGATAATTCGTGGTATGGCTCAGAAACTGTTGGAATCATGTAGGTATATTTTTTGATATCAACTGTTTCATTGGTATGTTTTTCTGTCAATTTGTTAAGGAAATCTATTTTCCCATCAAAGTTTTGACTCCGAGATATATACATCTTGTCATTAAGTTCTATAATATCTAGCATATTATCAGACTTTTCTTCGATGGCGCATGTAAATTTTAATCTATCATCTTCCAAATAGAAATCATAACCATCAATCGTTTCAATATTTTTTAATTCAGAATATTCTTCATCTCCTATAAAAATAATTTGATCGTTGGTTTGTGGTAATAGGTCTCTAACAATATCAGAAATTATTGAATTTTCTATTTCTATGTATTTATGTTCTTTGAGAAATTCATCTATTTGGTTGAATTCTTCATCTAAATTGAAAATCTTTGGTTCTTCTGGTACTTTTTCTGGTTGTTTTTTATGACTATTAATTTTTTTGATTGATCTATTCACATTTTGAATATGATCGAATAGAATGTCAAAATTTTTGTAGTCTTCATCATAGCAATAAATAAAATCAGAGAATTCATCATTATATTTTTTTAATAAATTTCTAGCAAAATTAAATGACTCTTGAGATAGGTTTTTTATAGAGATCGTATGATAGTCTAAGATTTGATAAAACTCTTCATGAAATTTGATAACTTCTGTTATCGGATCGAAGGTTTTGATAATTTTGAAAACATGTTCAGGCATTTCGTTAAGTTTCAACAGATGTATATACATTTTTATTTATAATCTCCCTTAGAGTTTCTAAAGACCTATATAAACGCAATGGATGTATATACATTCAAAAAAATTGAAAGCTATGTATGTAGTAGAAAAATAGATGAAATTGAACGATGTGTGCAGATAGAGAACGACGTTGCAAATTTTGCGGAGCTCGAAATTATATATATTTTATTCCGCGGTGTTGCGAAGCTAAAATATTATCTGAGGAATGGAAAAGTATGTATCAACAGTACAGAATTTGTTCAGATTATCAAAATCGTTGGAAGCTGGTAGGAATAGGTGGTTGTTCATTAAGTCGGGTGATATTTCTTGGCGAACAACAAGCTAGTAGATTTGTTCCTCGTGGCAAAATATTAGTGGACTGGTTTATAGAAAGATACTTAGAAACAATAAGATGCACCGATAATTTACCAGATTGGTATATTTTTTTGAAACAATTTACCTGTCGGAAAGATTCGCTGTTGCCAGTGGTTTATGCATTAAATTATTCTAAAAGGAGTTTGATTAGAAGGTTTAGATTGGATGCCGTTGAGGAAGCAATTGTCAAAAGAGAATATAGAATAAAAGATATGGAAAATAGAAATAAAATAATTTATCTTTATCTTTTGGTGAGATTTGGAAATGAGAATGAAAGATCTTTTTTTTCACGGAGGATGATGCCACGTGATATTTATCGATTGATCGCAACTTTTTTTTAGGAAAAAAATTGAATCTGATTTGCATTATAAAAATAAATGAAATTAAACGAATTGCCTTTTGATATTTTATTTGAAATATATACTCGATGTTATTCAAACATATTTTTCTCAATTAGCAAAAGACTATGGTCTCTAAGATGGAAAATATTGAAATATCGTTATCTTGACGGTATTAACAATCTGTTGAAAAGGCCGTTGAGATATAATTATTTTCAAATGGGATTGATCAAACTAATTTGTGGTTATCCATATAGTGAATATGATAAAGAAATATTATTAGAATCAGGTAAAATTTATTGTATAAATGGCGACAAAGGCGATACCTTAATTTTTATCAAAACTGAATCTCCTGAAAAAATAATAGTAGACAAGTTTCTAGTTGCCACGATGACAATGAGTGGTAAAAAATTTGAACCTATGTGTATTAAATTTAATCAAGTCAATGAAATACCTATTTTATATCCTTGGCACCATACTATTGAAGCAAAGGAAGAATGTCGGATTCAATTTAGATATCGGATATATCATCATTATTTTCGAAATAAAATTTGCTATGGCGAACATGATTTTCTAAATAAATTAGAGACTCATCAAAGGTTTAATATCTTCTATCCTCAAGGTCTAAAGATAAAATCTGATGATCATCAGATAATATTCCTATGAAGGACCCATATTTTTATAAAAAAAATGAAAGCGAAAAGGATTGGAACTAAACAAATGAACAAACTTTCAAGCACGTTTGGAACTAAACAAATGAACAAATTTTCAAGCACATTTGGTGAATTTTATAGAACAAATATCAAAAATGGACTAAAATTTTGTCGTATGAATTCACATTACGTTTTCGGTACAATGATAACAGGAATTAATATATATAACATCCGTGAAAAAAATCCAGAAGATAATATCGATAGAGCTCGATTAGCCGCGGTCTCTGTTGGCAAAGGATGTATTTATTCTATCGTTTATCCAATTAGTTTAATTGGTATTATCTGTGGAGCTTTATCAGATAATAAATTTGATTTCAAAAAACACTTTATTCCATGTTCTGTATATGGTAATTTCAATCGAAAAGAAAAGGAATAAATTATTTTTATAAATTTTTGGAAAAAGTGAAAATGAGAAAGTATTTAAAAAAATATCAATAATATATATATTAGCATGTCACGACTATCTGAACAACTTGAAGACATCCGAGATCTCGAAGTGATAAAAGGAATCCAGTTCAGTCTTTTGGGACCTGATGAGATCAAAGAAGGGTCTGTCGTGGAAGTAACTTTACCGGACACTTATGATGGAACTGAACCTAAGATCAATGGTCTTTTTGATCCGAGAATGGGTGTCATTGATGAAGGTAGAATTTGTGCATCGTGCGAAAATCGGAGTGAATTATGTCCCGGACATTTCGGTCATATTGAATTAGCTCTACCAGTTTATAATATTCAATATGTAGAAACGGTCATTAAGATTCTCCGATGTGTATGTTTCCGATGTTCGAATTTATTAGTTGATAAATCTGATCCAATTTTGCTGGAAAAAGTTACGAAAAAAGGTGGTAAAAATCGTTTTGAATTAATTTATAAAGAAGCTCAGAAGATCAAAAAATGTCAATATAATGATGGATGTTTTGTTTTACAACCTAGGAAGTATACTAAGACGCGATTAGATAAAATGCCAAGTGCTGAACGTAATTTTATTATTCAGATTCATGCGGAATTTCCACAAGAAGCGTTAAAAGATCCGAAAGTAATGAGTAATAAACAATTGATAACGCCACAGATTTGTTTAGATATTTTGAAAAAAATAAGTGCCGAAGATTCAGATTTTCTTGGTTTTTCCAATAAATATAGTCGACCTGAATGGATGGTAACAACTATTATGGCTGTTCCACCTCCATCAGTCAGACCTTCAGTTAGACAGGATAATAACCAAAGATCGGAGGATGATTTGACCTATGCATTGGCCAATATTGTCAAAGATAATAGAATGTTGCGACAAAAGATTGAAGCTAGTTGTCCAAAGAGTGTGATTGATTCATATCATGGATTATTACAATACCATGTCGCAACATTTATTGACAATGAAATTCCTGGAATTCCTCAGTGCGCTCACCGTAGCGGAAGATGTTTGAAAGTTATTGCACAACGTTTGAAAGCCAAAGAAGGGCGAATTCGTGGTAATATCATGGGTAAACGTGTAGATTTTTCGGCTCGTACTGTTATTTCAGTCGATCCAAATATCAGTATCAATGAATTTGGTGTACCCAAAGAAATTATGATGAATTTGACTTTTCCTGAAGTGGTTACTAAGTATAATATCAATGAAATGTATAAATTAGTTCGCAATGGTCCAACGGAATATCCTGGTGCAAAAAGTGTGAAGAAATTAAAATATGATTGTAATGGACGGCCTGCGCCTTGTACTATTTCATTGAAACATGTAGATGTTAATCGTGTGATTTTAAATGAAGGTGATATTGTTCATCGCCATTTACAAAACGGCGATATCGGATTTTTTAATCGACAACCATCATTACATAGAATGAGTATGATGGCCATGAAAATTAGAATGACCAAAGGTAAGTCGTTCAAATTGAATGTAACAGTGTGCAAGCCACTCAATGCAGATTTTGATGGAGATAAACAATCATCTTGTCTCCAACAGGTAGCTGCTTTCTAGGTTAAACGGGAAACCTAGAAAGATAAACAGTGTAACCCGTTTCTTGATATAACTACCTAGTCTTGGCAATTTCCAAGGCAAGATAACCCAATTGCGGGAAACTTCTAATATCCTAACTACCACTTACAACGAATGGCGACATTCTGTAATATTCACGTTAATGGCGTCGAAATTGGTAAAAACGTTAGGTTGGAATAATCCGCAGCGAACCTCTCACGATCGTAATGTGGTTGATCTAAAGAGGTGCGTTCAACGACTCTAGTGTTTCAAAAAGTAATTTAATAGATGTTTTATGTCAAAATACGAAACCCTTTCTTCCAAATTTCGTAGAGCGAAAAATTATTTAGAAACACTTTAACGGCTATCGGTCGGAGGGATCGCCACAATCCCGATAAAGATCTGAGGTATAGTCTAGTCCCATTGATAAGCTCAATGGGTTTCCAGTCAGAGATGAATTTGCACGCGCCACAGAGCATACCAACTCGCGTAGAATTAGAACAGCTAACAATCGTACCCACGCAAATTATTACCCCCTCGAGATGTGAACCTATTTTACCAATTGTACAAGATTCCATGTCTGGGGCTTATCTTTTAACACAAGAAGGTGTTAAAATCTATGAACCTGAAATGAAAAAATTAATGATGCTTAATAAGAATTTTACTGGAAAATTACCGGAACCTGCAGGAAAAGATGGTAATGCATCATATTGGACAGGTAAACAATTATTTTCCACCATTTTGCCAGATATCAGTTTGAAACAAAAGAATAATAGTGATGAATTAGTTATCATCGATCGCGGCAAACTAATACAAGGAACCCTTGACAAAAATCTTTTAGGAACTAAAGGATTGATTCATACCATTTTTAATACTTTTGGTATTGATCGAACACATCAATTTTTGGATGATACTCAAAGATTGATTACACGATGGTTCGAAAATTATAGTTTTAGTGTCGGCCTCGGCGATTGTGTTCCTACAAGTAAGGAAATGAAAAATAAAATTAAAGAAATTACTGATAAATCCATTCAAGATACAAATACATTGATTGCTGAAGCACAACAAGGTCTTTATCGTTCAAATTTAGATGATGAACTGAGAAGAGAAAGTTTGGAAGTTGAAATTCAGAAAATTTTAGGTAAATCTGGGGATGATGTAGTCAAATATATTAAGACACAATTAAGTAAGACAAATAGACTTAATGTGATGGTAACATCAGGAGCTAAAGGTGGTCCAAATAATATTCAACAAATTATTGGATCAGTTGGACAACAATCAATTTGGGGAACTCGTGTTGGCGAAGGTTTTACAGATCGGACGTTACCACATTTTCATAAAAATGATATCGGAGCCTTCAGTAAAGGATTTGTCCAAAATTCGTTTATTAGTGGGATGACTCCGAATGAATTCTTTTTTCATATGATGGGAGGGCGCACTGGAACTATCGACACAGCTGTGAAAACTGCCGATTCAGGATATATCTCTCGACGATTAATGAAGGCGATGGAAGATCTTAAAATTTTATATGATGGGACGGTTCGTAACTCAGCTAACAATATTGTCCAATTTATTTATGGAGATGATGGTTACGATCCTATTAAATTGGAAAAACAAAAAATGGATTTAATTGAATTAGCAAATTTAAAGATGGAAGATAGATATAAATTTAGTTTCGAATCTGAAAAAGATTGGGAAAATGTTATTACCAAAAGTGCAATGAAAGAATTATTGGAAACAAAAGATTATCAATCTTATTTAGATCAAGAATACCAAGTTTTAATGGATTATCGGGAAAATTTAAGAAATGAGTATTTTAAGAATTTAGATGTCATGGCATTGGATGTATTTTTACCTTTCAATTTGTACCGATTTATTCATCACACCATTCATAAATTTAATCTTCCAGCATTTAATGTTTCCAATTTAAATCCGGTTTATGTAATTCAACGAGTCAATGAATTATTGGAATACGTGACCAAATATATGAAAGAACCTGATGCAAATCAATTGACTAAGATTTCTATTTTGTCGTTTTTGTCTTCCAAAATGGCTATTATGAAATACCGATTAAATAAATTAGCTTTTGATTTCATTATCGATTCAATTGGTGAGAAAATTATGATGGCTTATGTTCAACCTGGCGAAATGGTTGGTCCCGTCGCGGCACAATCAGTTGGTGAAGCCAATACACAACTCACGTTGAATTCTTTGGATTATAAGGAAAAGATTATGATTCGGCGAAATGGTCAAACAGAAGTTGTTCAAATCGGCGAATTTATTGATAAATTAATTGATCAAACACGCGATTTAGATTTGATAGAAAATCATCCCAACCAGACTGAATTAAGATATTTGAAAGATCAAGGAGAAATTGAAGTTATTTCAATTAATGAAGATGGAAAAATTAATTGGGAAAAAGTTGATTCCGTCACTCGTCATCCCATTATCAATGAAGATGGAAGCGATACTTTATTAAAAGTAACAACGCGAATGGGAAGAACGGTGACTGCAACTAAGGCGAAATCATTTTTGACACGAAAGGATAATAAAGTTGTTCCAATTCGTGGCGATGAACTAAAAGTTGGAGATCAAGTTCCGGTAATGATTAATTTCCCAATGAATGGTGTGAAAGAATTGAAAGAATTAGATTTAGAACAATATCTCTCAAAAGAAAAATATATTTATGGAAGTGAAATGAAGAGAGCTATGGAATTTTCTGAAAAAGAAAGACATTGGTTCAAGGAACGAAATGGTATAGATTTTGTAGTTCCGTATAAAAGAAGCGATAGTGTATCTGTTGCGATGAATTCTAATTTTAGAAAAAGATCTGATGTCGAATATCAAAACAAAAGGAAAATACAAGAAGGGTTTATTTATATGAGTAGTGGAATTAGTAATTTCTTACCAGAAAAAATTCCTTTAGATAAATTATTTGGCTTCTTTATTGGTGCTTATCTAGCTGAAGGATTAGCTACAAAAACGTATATCTCCATTAGTAATAATGATGCCAAATATAGAAAAAAGATTGAAGATTTTTGTAACAGATATGAAATCGGATATCATGTGGTAGAACAAAATAATAAGATCCAAGAAGGATGGACATCTATTGATATCAGAATTCATTCTGTTCTTTTGGCAAGACTTATGAAACAGATGTGTAACACAGGTTCTGAATATAAGATTATACCTGATTGGGCTTTTAATTCTAATAAAGAATTCTTAATGGGATTATTAGATGGTTATTTTAGTGGTGATGGTTATATCGCTGATCGAGAAATTAAATGCTGTTCTATTTCGGAAGATTTAATAGATGGTTTAGTCGACGTTTTGAATATATTTGGTATTCTTGGTAAAAAGAATAAACCTAAAAAGATTGAAAAAAATAATAGAGGAAGTAAAAATATTAAACAGCATTATACTATTGAATTAGCAAATGAAAATGCTAAGAAATTTGCAAATTTTATAGACTTAACATTGGATAAAAAACAGGAACGATTGGATAAAATAAAAAATAGAAACTATAAATTTACTTATGGTTCTTTTGATAATATTCCAGGAATCAAATTATCTAATTCTGATAATCAGACCATACATCGAAATAAAATTTCTGGGTTATTGGAAAAAGTAGAGAAAGATTCTAAAGATTATCACAATCTGAAATTAGCGTACGAATCTGATGCTTTTTACGATGAAATTATGAAAATTGAAGAAGTTAAACCGACAAAAAATAGAGCGTATGATTTGACAATTCCGAGTACCTATAATTTTACAGTATTCAACGGCTTATGTTTACGAGATACTTTTCATGCGGCCGGGGTAGGTGCAAAATCAGTAATTGTAACTCAAGGTCTTCCAAGATTAAAAGAAATTATTAACGTTAGTAAAAATATTAAAACTCCATCGATGACAATTTATTTGAAAGATGAATACCGTAATCAACAAGATAAAGCTGAATATTTAAAAACACAATTTGAATATACCAAACTCCAAGATATTGTCCAAAAGACTCAGATTATTTATGATGATACAGAAAATCCTGAATATATGACTTCTAATGATGAAGATCTAGAATTTATTAAGATTTATCAAGAATTCAATGAGATGGTTTGTGTCGATGCCCACGAGGATTTATCCAAATGGGTATTAAGATTTGAATTCGACCGAGAAGCAATTTTGAATAAAAATTTGTCACTGATTGATATTCAAGATGCGATATATCAAAAATATAGTGAAGATGATATCCAATGCTTAGTTAACGATGATAATAGTGCGAATTTAGTTCTACGTATTAGAATTAAAAGTGATTCTGAAGATGAACATCTTGCTCCATTCTGGCGCCAATTCGAAAAACACATTTTATCAATGACACTTCGCGGAATCGTTGGATTAAAAAAGGTTGAAAGAGAAGAATTGAATTTAGTAAAATATGGACCAGACGGTTCTTATGAAAATAGTAAAGAATGGACTCTTAACACAGATGGGTCTAATTTATTAGAAGTTTTAGCCAATGATTACGTAGATTCTACTAGAACCGTAACTAACGATGTTTATGAAATTTATACATTATTTGGTATTGAAGCAACTAGAAATAAAATTTTATACGAATTGAATTCCATCTTAATGGATGAACGTATTAATTACCGACATATTGCTCTTTTGGCCGATGTGATGACATCTAGAGGTGTCATCATGCAAATCGATCGCCATGGTATTAACCGATCTCCTGACAATGGTGTTATTACCAAAGCCACATTTGAAGAAGTTAATGATATCTTTATCAAAGCGGCAACATTTAGTGAAAATGATCGAATGACCGGAGTTTCTGCAAATGTTATGATGGGCCAATTAGCTCCGGCAGGTACCAATGCTTTTGATTTGATCCTGGATGAAGAGAAAATGGTGGAATATGCAATTGAAGATGAAGAAATAGAATATGAGGAAGAAGAGTTGGATGAAAATGTAGTTGAAGAAAGGATAGATAAGTTATATGAAGAAGTAGATAGTGATTTGGAAATAACCAATGATGATTTCACATTTGGTTATAATCTGGAAAATATTCAAGAACATTATTTGGGTATTCAGATTGAAAAACCTCCTGAGGATGTAGTTAAAATTGTCGATACCAAAAAGAAGACGATTAAGATTAAAAAAAAGTGATAGGTAACAAATGTTTAGCTAATTAAATGAGCGTTGTTCGCGTGAAGCACGATGATAAACATTTGGCCTATAAATTTGATGAATTTCAAGGAAACATTGTGTTTTTGAATAGTTCGAATTATCTCTTTTCATTGCTTGAATACCCTCATTATCGACATTTTAATCCTCAAGTTCTTGGTTGGATACTTGGCGCCAGTAGCGATGATGTGTTTGTAATTCAATTGGTTGGCACTGGCTGTAGATTCATTAATTCAATGCATTCTGATATGAAAATTCAATCTCTCGATCAATTGGGTAAAAATTTTAAATATCCAGTACAGTTCAATAACGATTCTGGTAGTAAAGATTGGGAGACAAAAGAAATCATTATTTCCGCCTTTTCTGGGTATCTGTGTAAATATGGCAAAGAACCTTACCAAAAATATTTTTGGTATCTTGGCTCTGATGATCGAGGAGTACATTATTGTCAACTCAATGATGATTTATTTGGCCGTTCTGTTAGTTTACCCTTTTTGAAAACTGCCAAGCTTGTTGGCAAAAATACTTTTCCATTCAAGGATGTTGAGGAAGAACTGCCTATCACATTGCAACCGATCTGTAATATATTCTCACAATATTATGATCATCCTCAATATAGCGACTTTACTGTCATTTGCGGGGGCGTATCTATTCCTTGTCACCGGTTTGCCCTTGCGAGAAGTCCATATTTTGAAAACCTATTTCATTTTTCAACAGGGCAACAAACTAGTTCAGTTGAATTAAATAATTTTGATCCAAATGTTTTAAGATCCATACTCAAATTCTTTTACACCAACCAATTGCCTGAATTTACAGGAGAAAATGTTGTAGAATTGTATTGCATCTCGCACTATCTTCAACTCGCAGATTTTGCCAAAATGGCAGAACTATTTTTGATTAAAAATATTGATTCTGACAATTTGGATGAATTATTGACAATGGTTGACAAATATAATAGTGACAGTGACAGTCAAGTATGTCTTACTATGCTTTCCAATAAATTGCAACAATTTATTCTAGAAAATTGGAAGGATATTGCTAAAAATCAACAAATTTTTGGTATGCTGATGAATGATCATTCGGTTTATATGTCAACAAATATATTTTCTCAACTCATTTCCAACATATGAGGAATTTCATAACATTTTCTGGAATATATTTTTCCATATCATCATAACCTAATTTTTTTGCCTGTGCAAAGGCTCTAAATGAGTTGATCGGTTTATTATAAAATACATTTCTGCTTAATGATATATTATTACATCCATCTGTGTCAATACTATATTTCCAATTTTCTTTATCTACACTATTATCAAATTTAATTACAGCATTAGGTGTAAATTTGATAACACTTGCTCTTATATAAGTATCTATCCCACGTTTTTTATTGGTCCTAGATATTTTTTTTATACTATTGGTTCTTACTGCCATATTTAGATGTGTCCTTTGTGTGGTATTATAATAAAATATCTTTTGTTTGGTTAATAAATTATAAAATAAACCTTTTGTCTGGGTAGAAAAATAACATTTATCATCTAAAAAATGTTGATAATGCACCAACAATCGTCTGGGAGAGGAATAACAATCAGCTGCTTGCAGTACAAATATTTTTGAGGTATCACTCGCATCTTTCGCTATACCAATCCATTTATCAATCAATAATATCTTTTTATCCAATGATTTGTGAAGAATCCGTTGACAATTAGGTAATTTTCCTATAAAGGATTCAATTATTTCTTTGGAATATCCACCTTCTTCCCATATTATTAATTCCCAACCAAAATTAACATATTGTTGATTTTTTAAAGATTCTAAGGCCAACCAAATTATTTTTTTAGCATTGTATGCGGGCAAAGCAATCGTCATTTCAATAGGTTTCGTCTCACACATATCTCCACAGATAGTGTCAGGAGCCCTTTGGTCTTGATTTTTCCAGTTAATTAATTCCGTTGTCGACATATATACTCATAAGACAAATAATAATTATTTCCATTCTTGTAAAAATTGGATAACATTTTGCGGAAAATATTTTTCCATATTTTCATAGCCAAAATTTTTGGCATAAATATAAGATTTAAATGGCCAACTTGTTTTATAATAATGTCTTCTTCGATTAATTGAAATATTGTTACATCCATCAGTAAAAACACTCGTTTTCCAATTTTCAGGATCAATATCATGATCAAATCTTATTTTTGTTTGAGATCCTACAATTCTTCTAATTACAGTAAATAAATAACCATCTATATTCCGATGTTTGACTCGTAGAGGTACGCGACGGAAATGTTTCATTCTGTATGCCATCGATAAATTATTTTTTAATCTCGATGGTTGGTAATAAAAGATTTTCCGTTTGGTCGATAAATTGAAGAATAAAGATTTTCCCTGATTGGAAAAGAAACATGTTTCATCTTGAAAATGTAGGTAATGAATGTGTAACCTATGAGAAGGAGAATAGTCATCTGCTGATTGTAGGACATATATTTTAGAGGAATCAGATACTTCTTTTGCGATTCCAACCCATTTTTCTAACAATGATATCTTCCTGCGCAGAGATTTATAAATAATTTTTTGACAATTCGGTAATTGACCAATAAAAGATTCAACTATTTCTTTAGAATGAGTCCCTTCTTCCCATATGATTAATTCCCATCCGAATTCTACATCTTTCTGATTTTTTAACGATTCTAATGCTAACCAGATAATTTTTTTAGCATTAAATGCAGGCAGAGCAACAGTCATTTCAATTGGTTTTGCCTGGTCACTAATTTCCCAATTAATTAATTCAACTCGAGACATATATATATTTCATGGTGAAAAAAGTGATTAATATTTTCGTAATTAATAAATATCAAATGTCTGATATTACTAAACTTTTTGCCGAACTTCTCCCTTTATATTTTAGCGGAGATTTTCAAGCGATTCTCAATAAACTGGTTGAACCACAAAATATATCAACTTTTGTTAGTTACGTCTCTGAAAAACTGGATGGAGAAAACTCTTTTCGACAAGAATCAATGAGTATTAAGAAAGAACGACTCGAGATTCTGAAAGAGATTTCCGGTACTCTGAAATCTATTGAACAGGCCATGTGTTATGCTCCAGATGGAAAAGGCTATTTAGAAACTAAAAAAGATTTTGAAGGTAAAGTCCATAAAAAAAGAAAAATTCGCGATGAAGAATAAAAAATGAATATAAATATTAATATTAGTATTATAACAATGACAAGTGCAATCGATCCAGAGATTATTCAAAATCAAGCTACTATTAACGTCGGAACCTTAGGACATGTATCTCACGGTAAATCAACTTTAGTAGAAGCAATCTCAGGTGTTCGACCCATGAGGTTCAAAAAAGAATTAGAAAATTCATCTACTATAAAATTGGGCTACACCGGGTTCAAAATTTATCAATGTGATACCTGTGCTAAACCAGAAGCTTATCGAAGTTATTCAAGTTCTAATCAACAACTAATCGAAAGATCATGTCCTTTAAAAACATGTTCAGGAACAGAAAGATTAGTCAGACATTTTTCATTTGTCGATTGTCCAGGACACGAAAGTTACATGGCTACAATGCTAAATGGAGCTGCCGTCATGGATGTCGCCATATTAGTAATCGCCGGTAATCAAAGAGTTCCGCAACCACAAACAGAAGAACATTTATCAGTGGCAGACATGTTACAAATTAATCCCATCTTCACAGTACAAAGTAAAATTGATTTATTATCAGAACAAGAAGCTCGGAGTCATAAGGAAAAGATTGAAGAATTTGAAGCTGGTACTATTGCAGAAAAAAGTCCAATTATTCCGATGATCTCTACACCTAAATATAAGATCAATCAGGATATTTTATTGCAATATTTAGTAGAAAAAGTACCATTACCTGAGATCAAGGTAGATGAAAAACCCTTGATGTCAATTGTTAGATCCTTTGATGTCAATAAACCTGGACAAGCCATTGAGAAACTAATTGGCGGATGTGCAGGCGTGACTATTAAGAAAGGAAGTTTAAAAATAGGAGATCAAATAGAAATCCGACCTGGATTGATTTTCAAAGATGATGAAGATAATTTATTATGCCAACCTTTTATTACCAGAATTTCTTCATTACAATGTGATCAAAACCAAATGGCTTTTGCTGTTAGTGGAGGATTAGTCGCAGTTGGAACTGATCTAGATCCGTTTTTTACGAAAGGAGATCGTCTCAAAGGTCAAATTTTAGGTTTTCCTGGTCATATGCCAGAAATATTTCAAAAACTGGAAATCCAATTATTTTTATTTAAAAGAGCAATGGGATTAGAGGAAAAGAAGAAAATCAGATTGGAAAAGAATGAGACTATCCGCATTAATTCTGGATCTTTAGTAACAGAAGCTGTTATTACAGCACTAGAAGGAAAAATGTGCAGAATTAATTTAAAAATGCCCATTTGTTTAGAAATTGGTGAAAAAGTTTCTATTTCCAAGAGTTTCAATAGATCTTGGAGATTGATTGGTGGAGGCACCTTCCTCAGAGGCCAATTAGTTAAATTAAAAAATTATAATGAGGTTATCATACCATGTGGTCCAGTTACAAACTGATTTTTCGAACACCTTTTTGACGTATTACATCTTCATATGCAATTTCATCAATTTGAAAACATTCATCATCAAAAGTTCCAATACAATACCTATCAACCCAGAGAGTCATTCCATTGTATTTGATAAATCTGTGTTGATTAGTTTTAATAACGAATATCAATTCTTGAAAATCTTTCCATATTTTGGAAAAAACTTTGGTTTTTCCAAATGTTAGTGTTACTTTTTTCCCCTGTCTGATCGTGATAGTAACTTCATCGATAAGGAAAGAGAACTTATGCATTACAATACTCTTATATAAAATAGATATGTAAAAGCCTTCATTTTTTTGTGGGGAAAAAAGTGACGGTCTAACAGCTCAATATTAATTATAAGATATCAATGGATACCGATTCAGAACTTCGTTCTCGTTACAAAAACTTTGACGAATTGAGTCACTTACCCTTTGATGAATTGAGTTCTGAATTGGAAGAAAACGATATTCCCATTGAAGAGATAAAAGATTTATCACCTTTTTTCCATTCCATAATTGAAAAATGTGTACCCACTATTAATTCCGTCTATATTATATTACTTTCTAAATTGTGGGTTTTGCTAGCGGAAGGGAGAAACCTGTTCTATGTCAGAACTAATTCCCTAGGAAAGTCATGCCTTATGGCCTTTAAAACTAGTCCAGAATATAAGGACATTATTGAACAATTAGAAGGACTGAAATTTTTTACTGATGATATTATTGCTTTTAGTTCTAAACTGATTTTCCAGGTATCTCAGATCAGAAATACTTCCAAATCGAGTATCCATATTCTTAGGTTTGCTATATTGGCTATAGTAATCGATGCAGAATTTGAAAAATGCTATGAACTGGCAAAACAAGAAGAAAAAAGGCTAAAACGAGAAACAGGGAATGGAAAAATAGAATGGCTCGAAGAAGCAATAGAAGAAAGACTGAGCCAGTTAACAAAAAATGATGGCTAATTTATTTATCAAAAAGGCTGGGAAAATTGGGTTAGAGCTATATTGCAATCTAAATTTGGATTGCAGTAGAGAATAGAAAAATGTTATTGCTTATTATTTATAATAGAAAATTAATATTTTGATTTGGATTTTTTCATTTCATCTCGTCCAGCCTTAGAATATTTCATTTTATTCTTTTTGGCACCACCTTTTTTAGCAGCAGCTTTTTTCTTAGTAGTAACTGCCTTTTTCTTGGGAGTTACTGCTTTCTTCTTAGGAGTAGTTTTTTTTGCTGGTTTTTCTTCCATTTCGTCTTCTTCTGGTTTCATGTTATTGTTCTTATTGTTGTTGTTGTTCTTATTGTTATTATTTTTCTTAGGCATCGGAGGTTTCTTGTTCTTATTATTTCTTAGTACATAAGGATGTTCAAGTTTGAAGAAGAAATGAAGTTTTCTTTCTGCCTCTTCAAGGGTATATTCACCTTGAACAAATTTTTGAAGAATTTCTCTCTTAATAGTTTCATTGAGTGAAATTTTGCAAAAACTTTCCTGTAATTCCTTGAGAACTCTGTCCATATTGCCTGGAGAAGCTTTAAAAGCTTTTAATACTTTGATGGCATCTGGGTTAGGAACTCTTTCAAATTTAGGTTTCATTTGTCCGCCTTTTTTTACCATTATACTTTATACTCAGGTTTTATTTTCAATTTTTTATAAAAAAATTGATTTAAAAGTTATTTTCTATATACATACAAAAATGTTAGGCTTTTTGAAAGAAAATGGTTATGTTTGGGAATCTGGCCTTCCAGGTCATTTAACTTATGCTCCTATGGGTAAAGCTTTGAAAAATAGAATTGAAAACTCTATCCGTAAACATTTTCAAACGCAGGATTTTGTCGAAATTGAGAGTCCCTTGATTCTCAAAAAAGATGTTTGGATCAATTCTGGGCATTGGAATAAATTTAAGGATCCGGTTATTTATACTCAATCCAATAAATGTGAAAGAGCTGATCACCTCATTGAAAAACATTTTCCTGGTGAGAATTTTGCTTCTTTATCTGTCAATGAAATTTATCAAATGATAGAATCAATCAATAAAAATATATTAAACGAGAGGGATAAATATATAATTGAAATTAAAACCAGGAATCTAATGATGGTTACTATAACAGGTGGCCAAGAGGCTGGTTTAAGGCCAGAAACTGCTACTGCAACTTTTAATAATTTTATAGATCTTTTGGAATATCACAACCACACCTATCCTATTAAGGTGTTTCAAATTGGTAAAAGTTTTCGCAATGAAATTTCTCCAAGAAATAGTCTTATCAGAGGCAGAGAATTTACCCAAGCTGAATTCCAAATTATTACTAAAAATAAATCGACGGATATATCTCATTTGGTACAAGAACCGTTTATTATTCAAGTTGTGATTGGTGGCGAAACTAAAACGGCAAACATTTGGGATTTATCCATTGGTTCTTCTCTATATCATTATTATCTTTATTTCACTTATCAACTATTTATAGATTTAGGTATCCAAATCGATAAAATACGATTGCGGCAACATGGTGAAAAAGAAAAAGCCTTCTATGCCCTTGATGCCTGGGATATTGAAATCAATTTGAATAAACTTGGTTGGACGGAAATTGCCGGTATCCATGACCGCGGTTCCTATGATCTTAGAAATTTTAAGATTAAAGGAGAAATGCCACATATTATAGAAATCGCCATCGGTGTAGATCGATTGTTTTATAGTATTTTAGATACCTTATATGAAAACAAGACAGAAAAGGAAGGCAAAACTATTTTGAAAATCCCTTATCAACTAGCACCTATTCAAATTTCTGTTTTACCATTAGTTAAAAATAAAAAAGAAATCGTTGATATGACTCGACACGTATATCAAATGTTAAGAAATCGTTTCATTACTGAATATTCAGATAAATCAAGTGTGGGTAAAAGATATCTTCGCAATGCTGAAAGAGGTATTCCTTATAGCATTGTCGTCGATTTCCAAAGTCTCGATGACCATTCCGTTACTGTTCGAGATAGAGATACTGAAGAGCAAGTGCGAGTCGAGATTAATAATTTAGTTCTTTATTTGATAGAAAAAATAAATTAATTTATAAAATTTGGCAACAACATCTTTTCTTCTCTCGACTCCTATCTTCAAGACTAAAAATAGGAACTTTGAAACGTTGTTTGATCTTTCTTTCAACTTCGGATTGTATTTTTTCTATAAGTTCTGTAAATATTTTGTCAATCGTGTCGGTATCGGTCTTAACTGATATTTCATAATATTTAAAAATATTAAAGAATTTAATATCCATTTGATAATTATTATGCGGGAGATCAGATTTATTTCCAACTAAGACAATAACTGGTTCAGAATTACAATTGGTTTTTATATTCTCCAGCCAATATTTTACATTTTCGAAGGTTGAAGGATTACTTAAATCAAACATTACAATTACAGCATGAACATTTTTATAATAAGGGCTTACTATTTGTTGATAAGCTTCATTACCTGCAATATCCCAAATATTGATTTTAATTTTGATATCGGAATATTCTATTTTTTTACTACGCAAATCTACTCCAATAGTTGGTACGTAATTAATGACAAATGATTTATCTATATATTTAACGAGCAAAGATGATTTTCCTACGGCGGTATCGCCAATGATAATAAATTTATATAAAAACCTTCTCATATTACAAAAAAAGAATTTATTTACATTTTTAGAGAATTGTAAGTTGAGCCTGATTATAGCCTTTGACATCAAATACAAATTTTTTATATTTTGGAATGCCGAAACTATATTTACCAAATTGAATCAGATTTAATACATTTTCTGAATAAAGACGCAGGTTAGAAAATAGTACTCTTTTTTTAAACTTTGCCTTTCTATCTGGTTGATTCTCCAAGGTATCTAAGATTAACCATAATAATTCAAAGGTGTAAGGATTATATTTTTTATCTGTAAAAGGTTTCTTATTGATATTGGCAAATAAGAAATACAAAATTTGACTGATATTCTTATAATCCTTGACTTTGATTGTATATTCTCGGGTCATATTGGGTAATTTAATTCGGAGTTCATCAAACTTGATTTTAGCAGATGGAGTTTTTTTATAAGCCAGACTAAAAATCTTAATCAAATCTATCTTCTTTTTATGGAAATTATTACTTTCGATATTTCTAATTTCTTTTACATCTGAACTCGATGGCATATTATAATATTATAATATATTTTATTTTTCGCTAATTTGTGCGCCTTGCTGAGAGAATAGCAAAATTATTGTAAACAATCATTCCAGATAGTGGAATCGTTAATCGTGAAAGTTTAAGCGGTACAAGCTTCCTGACTGGGTATAAGCCCAGTTGTCCGTCACGAAGATAACGAGAGAGGTTTGGACTTGCTGTTTTCTATTTTGGGAAACTCCTCCCAGACTCAAGTTACCCCATTTGCTGAAGACTAAACCGGTCCGGATGGGAATGTACTTGATATTAGACAGCGTGTCCTTGAAGTCTCCGTGAGAAGCCTTTTCTTCCAAGACTTGGAACTTCTTCAGCCCTTCAGGGTTGAGAGTAGAGGGATTGGTAGTCCAACCAGACTCCGGGAGACATACTGTGATTTGTCCAAAGGACGTCTTTTCTTGAAACTCCAAAAGGAGGTATTCGTTCGCAGAAATATCCTCCGACTCCGGAGGAGGTTGAAGAGCAACATTAGGTGCAGATTCAGGCGCAATCTCTGGGACCGAGAGAACGTCCTGGAAACAAGAGACACAGCCAGGATAGCCACAGAAGGGATGCGGGACCTCCATTTTACGTTTATATAAATTATAACTGAATAAATTAGCTATCATTTTTTTAAACACCAGCCTAATCTTTGTCGATCTTGAACAACTTGCCATCAAGAGTATAAACCCAATCATCTGTCAAAAAGACAACACGATCAGACTTGTGGTAATGGTGCTCCTCTTCTGTCTCGAATTGTATATTGAGCCGGATGTCGCCACAAGATATTGGATAACCCCGGTGACTACCTTTAACATAAACAATTACAGAGCCTCCTATGCGAATAACATTATCATAATTTTGATTCTCAATTTTTTGTTGTAAATGATTAAAAAAAATTTCCCCCTGTTCATTCAAACATTGGGGTCTCACTTGGTATTCGAATGAATCATCGCAACAAACTAGAACTTGGGTTGGTTTTATTTCAGCCTGACATGCATCATTCTTGAGAAACATAAAGGCACGGAAGTCAGTTGGAAGTTGCATCATATTTATAATTATTAGATTGATAATAAAGCCTTCATTTTTTTCAACCTTTCTTGATTTTGAATAACTTGTTGTCCAGAGTATAAACCCAATTATCTGTCAAAAATACAACAAGGCCAGGATAGTAATGAAAATCGTAATCTGAATCGTCGTCAAATGTGATACTAATTAGCATGTTGTTGTCATATGATGTGCCGCTCTGATGGTTAGATTGAATCCCCACAGGACGTTCACCTCCTTTACTAATAATAGCATCATAATTTTGGTCCTCAAATTTTCGTTGCAATTCGTTAAAAAATAGTCGACCTTGTGTGTTCAAACATTTGGGGTCTACTTTTTTAGAATAAATAGAAAGAGGAGAATCGCAACAAACTAGAACTTGGGTTGATTTCGTCGTGTGTTGACATTGCTCCTGGAGAAACATATACGCACGGAAGTCAGTTGGAAGCGGCATCTTGAAATTATAATTAACAATAACTGATTTTTATAGCCTTCATTTTTTTTCATAACACAGTAAGATATAATTGGGCCATTCAGTCTTGGGGAAGGTTGGATGTTCTTCTACAATGTAGTAGATTTCTTCCAATTTTTTAATAAATTCCTTCTTCTTTTTGATATCCCAAATATTGGCGACAATATAGGCGTTCTGACATCTTGGAAATAAATGTTTAAAATATAATTCCATTCCATCGTCCTCCAATTCAGTTAACGAATATTCACTGATTAGTAATTGATATTCTTGATCATCCTTTTCAATTTCATCGCAAGGCAAATAAGTTAGATTTTTTGTATCAGCTAAATATTTCTGACTTAGTTTCAAAACTGGTTCCAAATCTATTAAGGTGTAAGAGTTGAGTTGAAGATATGAATAAATAGTTTTTACCAATCCTCCATAACCACTTCCCAATTCAACTAGATTCCAATTTTCTTTGATATTAAAATATTCTTTCAAATCCATCAGGGTATTGACGTATCTTAAGGTATTTGCTGAAAATTGACCATATTTTTGATAATCATATGTTTGTGGAGAACCAAATAAATCGTTTTCTCGAAATTTATCCAGATAAGGTAATAGATCAGGAAAATCTTTAACCAATCTTTGTAAATGTTTTTCTCCTTCCCATTGTTCTCCGTTGATGATAATTTGATTAAAGTCATCGGTGCTACGGATTTTTTGATAAATTTCTTCATCTTCTAAGGCTTTTTGACAGATTTGAATAAAATCGTGACCGGTATAAGTTCCACTAACCGTCCAATGGGATTCAATGGTATATGTTTCACTCGGATCTGTTATTAGTAAATATTGTAACTCCTTTTTGTTATCAACTTCCGCATATTGAGGGATTCCTAATAAAACTTGTTCTTTACTATTTTTAACAATGACAAAATATACGACGGGTAAGGTTGTTAGAGTATCAGACGGAATGGTCGGCAAACTGTAAATCACCTTATTTTCTACTTTAAAGGTATCCAGATTAGATATTTCTTCGATTTTGGCTTCCAAGTTTTTTTTCAATGTCTCAACTTCAATTTTATCAATAGGATAATACGCGACATTAACTTTAGATTTTTCGCCTTCCATAACAAACAATGCTCCCGGACCGATTTTCTTATATTCCTCTATATATATTTTGATCAAAGGAACTTGATGATTTTTAATAAAATGAATCAAGTGGTTACTCATATGATAACCATTAATATTATTATTTCCATATGTGGACGAACAAAAAAAATGAAAGCAAATATTTCTATTACTAAAAAGAATATGTCCAGGGCCGTGTTTAGATCACTTGATTATACTATTTCTCCTGCGCTATATTTAGGTGTAACAGGATCTAATACTGATCCAAGGTCATTAGAAGATCCAGAAAGATTACGAAGAGAATGGAATTTACCTAGACCATATGGAGCTGAAATTAGATATAATTGGAACAGTTTTTTACACAAATTTTATCAATTCAATGCTGAACTCATGAGAAATAATATCTATTCACAAAGTTTTCCTTTAGGTTTTACTAATTCCGTTGCATCTAGTGTCGCTGAAAAAGCAGCTTGTAATAAAAGTTTTATCTATTTTACTCAACAAGCTGCTGATTTTGCCATGCGAGAAGGTGCATTGATTTTATATCACGAGATATTATCAGATGATCATTATCTAGTTATTGAATTATTAGAAAAATATTTCCACAAACGATTTAAGTGGAATGGCACAGCACCTGCCGCGATTGAATTGAGATTACCTCTATTACGCGGAGATGAATAAAAAAATATTATCTACTTTTATAAAATGGACTATAAAAAACATTCTTTGCAACTCAATTTCAAATATGATTCAAAAGATTATTCAATGAAATTTTTCAAACAACAAAAAAAAATATATTTCGATATCCTTGTCACAAGTGATAAATTTTTTTATAGTGCCAATAGTGTTGAAATTTATTGGACATGTTGCTCAGATCTAAAAAATCATAAAAATCATTCCATGCGCTTGAAAAAGATGTACAAAAGAATAAAAAAATTTTGGTCTATTCAAAATACCGACAACAAGATCCAATTTGTTTTTGGAAAGAAGCACTATAAGTTTCTAATTCCCATTTGAGGAAAAAAATTTGAAGATAAATAGAACAGTAAAGTATTATGTTTACTCAATCAGATTATCAACAGGCATTAGATTACTTCGAAAATAAAGATCCACGTATTTATCAATTGATGATGAAACATGGTTACAAAGTCCCTCCGAGTAATAGAAACCTTTTTGCAACCCTAGTTGGATCTATTATTGGTCAGAAAATTAGATTCGTTCGTGCTAGGCTTTTGAGAAGAAAATTATATCAAAGACTGGGTACTGATAATTTTACTCAACAGGATATCCAAAATTTAGGAATAGACGGATTATTAAAAATAGGATTAGAAAGTCATATTACGAATCTGATTTTCCAGTTAGCAAATCATGTTAATTTAGATCTAGATCAATTGGTAGATATTAAAGGAATCGGGGCGTGGACTATCAAATGTACTCAAATTATGATGAGCATGACGACAGGGCAGATGACAGATATTTTGTTGGTTGAAGATTTAATCATTCGACGCAATATCAAAAAGATTTGCAATATTAGTGGTAGAAAAGGGATAGAAGAATTAATGCAAAAATGGAGTCCCTACAATACTATAGTGACATGGTATTTATGGCAAGAATTGTAATTATAATTTAGATAAATCAGTTTGTTAATAAATGTTTGAATTTTCAAAATTCTTTCTGGATGGTCATTGTGTATTGCTTTGTCTTTTTCATTTTCACACCGTTTGATTAATTCTTGTTTACGATAAAATCTAAAACCCTTATCGAAAAGTTGATCCATTTCAGTAATGGTCATCAATGCCAGGGATTTGTGCATAGTCCAATTTACTTTTTTATTGATGATGTTTACTAGAGGACATAAAATTTGGACTCTAAATCCATCAAATATTAATTGGAACACGCTCAGTTTGAAAAGATTTTTTACAAACTTAACATAATCGTGATGAATCACAATGTCAATAACATTATGCAATTTTTTCTCATAACTGTCCTTACCGTGAGCTATTGGTTTTTTCTGATAAAGTTTACTACACATCTCACATGAGGAAAATGGTGTGAAACTGAATTTATTAATTCTAACATTTTCCAATTTTTCTCCTAACAAACATTGTAATAGGAATGGTCCAGCAATGATAGTTTCGTTTTGCTGAAGATCTTCCAAAAGTAATTTCAATTTTAATTCTTTGAGTCTTTGTATTATGAGTTGAGACATAAAATTTTCAATCCATTTTTTGGAAATCGATTGAAGTATCTTTATATTTGCATTACGATAATTCCATAAATCAATTATGTTGTTCAAATAGGAACCAATGATTCGATATAAATCGTGATACATTATCAATCTATTTTGCTCAAATATATATAATCAATTTTTATTAGCTAAATTTGTTCCAAAGATCTAAATATTCAGAACTGTAAGAATCGACTTCTTGGCCACCAATGGATATACTAACATTTGCGAATAAACGGAGACCCAGTTTTTGGATTAATTTATCGTATTTACGTTTTGAATTTTTTACATCTTTTTTGGTAATAGCTTTGGATAAAGATCGTGAGGTTGATCGCGTATTAACTAACGAATGGTATGGCAGATAAGGTTTTAAGATAGAAATAAAATGGTGATACAACAAAAACTTGTGTCTCTTTTTCAATACATCTTTGCGAGTTATTTTTTTGGATAGAGTTTTTGAAACATATCTAGAATTCTTAGTTGATTTAAGATCTAAATATGGTTTTAGATTTTCAATAAAATCAGGATACAACATTAATAATTATTAGTGTTAAAAATCTTAAATGAATTTCTCAGGAGAAAAAATTTTACACATAGCAACCATTTCAGCATAAATAATTTCCAATGGCAAATTATCAATTTCAATACTTATTTTATTAAAAAAGAATCCTTTTCTACTACCATTAAAATTATGGCACCGAACGATAATATCTTTCCCATTTAGTTCCGATGTAAAATTTTGTTTTGCTATACAACTTGTCTGTAAATATGGAATTATACATTGGATGAGATTCGGAAATCTTTTTAATTTGGATTGTTTTTTAATAATATCCTGTTTGGTTATTTTTCTAGATAAAAATTTTGATACTAATCTGATGTGTTTCAATGTTTGTAACAAAATATATGGTTCTAAATGTTTAATAAAGTCTGGATATAACATATTTATTTGTAAATAATCATTGTTTATATAGGAAGAAAATTATTTTTCCCTAAGAATAAGAAATAAATAAATATAAAGTTTATGACTAAATTTTATAAACTTTATAGTTTACATAGATCAGGACATCATGCAATTATTTTTTGGATATTAAATAATTTAGGTGGCGTTGAAGCAAAACATAGCACATCTGTATATGTACAAGGTCAAAATATAATTTATTTTAATGATATGGGATGGCGGGGAACCAAAAAATATTATAATACTTATAAAAACTCATTGTCTGATTATGGTATGTGCTTCGAAAGTTATGAAAATATTTTACCGTCTAAATCCTCTAATATGACAATATGCATTTTAAGAGATTTTGTAAATATGTATGCTTCTCAAAAAAAGAAGAAATTGAACAGAAATATTAGAACAACTATTCAATTGTGGAAAAATTTATATAAAGCAGATGATATCATATTAATCAAATATAATTCATGGTTACTAGATAAAGATTATCGTGATAACATAGCAAAAATAATAGGAATAGAAAATATAAATGACGATACTTCACAGGTTCCGAATATAGGTGGCGGAAGTTCTTTTATAAATTGTAAAAAAGAATTAGATATACAAAGATATATTTCCAGATATAAATTTGAAAAACTAACACCAAATGAAATAAAAATAATTTTATCTGATAAAGAATTGATAGAGATTCATAAAAAAGAATTTGATATGGATTTGAATAAATTATCTAAAGATTTTTAGAATGTCCCAAATAACTTTGCAATCAATTTCGTTATATCTTACAATATCTTGAATTTCATTGAAATCAGTTAAATTCTTATCTTGACCGTGACATTTCCAGGCTGCTAATAATGCAGATGTACCATCCATATCACTGTCTTCCCATTTAGTTTCTATCATATCATGATGATAAAATGCTTTAGCAATACTTTTCAAACCATAATTAAAAGCAGTAGAGATGGCAATCTTATGATGTCGGAAAAATTCTAACATATCAAGCCATACAATATTTGGATCAACTAAATGATGTCTTTTAATAGCTTTGTCCAAATGTATTTTTTCAGCTTGACTCCAATGATAAACCACATATTTAGGACCAGCAGATCGTGTAATTGGTGGATTAGTAACATGTATTAATTGAGAAATATGATCCATCACATTCAACCATTGCAGAATAATAAGTTTTTCTTGATCATAACTCAATTTATCCACGGTAAAGGAATGAAAAATCCATTGGCCATTACATTCATAACCTAACCCAATCATATATATCATGCCTTTATATTGTTGAGTTTGTTGAGCAGTTTCGAGTCGATAATTTCTTGTGTTGTCAAAACCATCATCAAAATCATTAACAGTTTCAAAATCGACAAAAAATTCAACCACATGTGAAGGAAGTTTTGCTTCTTCGGGGATCAAAATTTCATTCCCAACATTGGCTTTGATAATATTTGAGATTGTTTCTTTCTTATTTTCATTAAAATTAAATAAATCAAGATCAATTTGATCCCACTCAAAAATATTATTTTGGTGTTGTATCTTTCTTTCATTGATACCACAACCCCATATTAAAGTAATTTCGTTCAGATGATTAGCTAATACTTTTTTGTAAGAATGCCAGGGATCATCAAATTGGTTACTCATATTGGGATATAATTCCCAGCGATGAGCTTCTTTTGGATCCCAATTTTTTCCATCTTCTTTAAGTTCTTGAATCCATTTAATGGCTCGATGTGATTTACCCATAATATTCGAATCGTCGGTATTAACTTTGATTAATTGGTATTTTCTACCTAATAGATATCCATCTGTTGGTAGGTATCCAATGATATGCGATAATGCATAATTTGCTATTAATAATTCATTCTTCTCGGATTGGATATTCAGATTTTTACCATTAAAACTCTGATATTTAATGCTGACAATACGATAATTCCAATTAATACGTGATTTTTGTACTTCAGGATTTTCAGTATTTTTAAATATGCGATTAAAATAATCAGTTCGAATCAATAGATCAGCAATAATATATGTTCTATTGTGATGATTTCGTAAAAGAGGATTGATAATAATCGGTTTTCCAGTTAACATTTGGTACCGCGTTTCTTCCTCTTTCTGAATCGAAAATTTTTCTTCTTTTTTGGCAATTCTAGTTATCTGAGCTGGAAATCGCCAAAATAAATTATCCATTACAGCTTGTTTGAATTCATTTTCTTTTTTATTCAAGAATTGACTAAACTCCATACTTGTATCAAGTTTGGGTCGAGGCCCATAGATATTTAACCAATCCAGTAGTGGATCGTTGTTCATAAAATTATTCAATTCGACGGCATTAATCCAGTCGTTCCAATCTTCGTCTAAATATTGAGCATTTATCTTTTTACGTGTTTGTCTGATCGATTCTTCACCTTCAGATTCAGAATCACGTTTCCGTTTATTGAGTTGTTCAATACCGTTTTTACGATAATATGACACATCCTTCCAAAATCTATCAAATTTCGGCAGACTATCTTTGAACCATTTCCTGTCGCGCGGTACAGTATGGATAATATAATTCACAAGTTTCCAATAATATGTTTGGTCTTGGTAAAAATATTCACCCTTCTCGATTGCATTATCATCTTTCAGATATTCCTCTTTGCTCGGATATTCTTCAAATTTACATTGAAATAAATCACATTCCTCTAGGTCACAAACTTCCATTTGCAATTGAATTTGCATCCACCAATACAATGGAATTTCATCCGATACATTGCGATAATATTTGCATTTAGCTTCAAATAATCTTCCATCCTCACCAATACCATCTGGACTGGCACCTAACCATGGATATTTATCATGTATCAATAATCCAATTTGATAAACCTTTTTGCCTAAGAATTTTTGATACAGTTCAAAAGCAATTGGTTCATACTTAATACCCCAACTAGTGGCTGGGTTTTCTTTCATCAATTCAAAAGGTTTGACTTTTTGAATTAATAATTCACGTTTGGTCAAAAATGGATTAGCTTCCAATACTGAAGCAATATTGCTCGCGGTGACACAATTGTGACGAGCTTGATACCATTCTCCACTTCGTTGAGGAATGTTTTGCCGACTTAATAGTTTTTTAATTAACATCCAATAATTTAGTCTAATATTTTTATTAATCATTTTTTCTCAAAAACCTTATCCTCTCCGAACCCGTATTTTTTTCTTTTTCGATGCTTTCTTTGCAGGAACCTTCTTTTTGACAACTAATCTAATTTTCTTCTTGGTGGATAGTTTTGTGGAAGCCTTCTTTTTGACAACTAGTCTAATTTTCTTCTTGGTGAATAGTTTTGAGATCTTCTTTGCCTTTTCTTCTAGTTTTTTTTCCTTACTCGGATAAACCACTATTTCCTTAAATTTATCTGGAAAATCATATACTTCATAAACAAATTTGCCACGGGTTTGTATGATATCATATATATTGGTTTCTTTTAATGTTTGGTAATACAAAAGAATATAATATGGGGATTCTGGATTTTCAACTAATCTAAACATTTGTGGATTGCTTTTTGATGAACGTTTGTCCAAGATGATAAAATTAATTTGGTAAATTTCTGAAAAGAAATATATATCCACTAAATTACCTTCATATCCTTTGCTACCCATATAGTTTCTTAAACTTGAGACTGAATTGATACCCTTGAAATAATGAGGACTATATAACTTATAAAGTTTCAATATCAATTCTTCTTCTACGATGTTTCCTACTTCTTGTTCCAGATTGATATTAAGTTTATTGGCAATTTTATAAATGATATTTTCTTCAGGTTCATAATTTGCTAGGGCTTGTTTTATCTTATTGGTCGTATATTTTTGTTCAGAATTTTGATGTAAATAATTTAGTCCGCGCGAAACTGCATTAAATAAAGTATTTATGGAACCTGTTTTATATGCTAAATATTCATCTCCCAGAATTTTATTCCAATGAATCGATAAAGATTCTAAATTGACGGTTTCGTCTATTTCATCTATATATGCATATCTCTCCAATTTATTCTTTTCGATTCCTAAAAATTTTGGATCTGTCGTATTATAATACTCAATTTTATCCAAATAAATTTGTTTCTCCTCTTTAAACAATTGAGATATTTTATCAAATATACTTTCATATTGTCCAGCGAAAATGATTTCCTCTTTCCCTGGTTCCAATTTTTGTTTGTCTATTACTTCTCGGATTTTATCTGTTAATATCTCTTCGCGACGTAATTTATTTCGGACTAATTCATCTATCAACATAATTTGATAGATTTTCATATTATCTTTACCGGTAATTAAATTTTTAGAATGAATATATAATTTACATTTGCCTTTATCAATTGCACAATGTGGGTCAACATCACAATTCAAATTAAGATGACAAATCGTTCTTACATTAGGTGTAACATAAATTTTGAAATCAATGGTATGGGATTTAGTACTAATAAATTTAGGAAGAATTTTTGATACAATTTTTTGTATACTTTCTCGCTTCCGTTCTGTTTTGTCTTTTCTTAAAATGATATCTTTAATTGCTTTCAATTCATCTTTGTGTTTCTGTAGATATCTACTCAATTCGAATCGTATTCTTTGATATGATTCATTTTCAAATTCCATTTTAGCCACTGTTTCTATTCTTTGATCATCATCTATTCGTTCTTCATATATTGCTTTGTTAGCATCTCGATAATATGTCATATTTTTAACTGGTATTTTATCATTCACAAATGTCGATGCTTTGAGTGGCACGATTCTACCATTTTTAAGTATCATTGCAATTATTTTTTGGGATGGGCTATTAGATGTTGATAAAATTTTATGAATAGGTCGAGATGGAATTTTAGTTTTAGATGCAATATCTTCCAAATATTGTTTGGCTTCTTTATATCCCAATAATGAAATTTCATCTTGTAGAATTAACGGATAATCTAAAATAATTCCACTTGGTTTAACTGGTAGATACAAATTATTTTTAAATAAAATTGCAACAACTTTATTATAATAATCAACAACCAATTTATCAATTTTATATTCTGATTTTTTAATTTTATCCAATTCATTAATGGTTTGACGAAGACTAATTTCTTTTTCTAAATCTAAATCATAATGAATTTTATATTTTTTCATATTATCCTCTAAAATTTTTTTCCAATCAATACCTGGACTTTCAATACACATTTTTCTTATTAAATTATGGATAAAGGAGATTTCTCTTTGATTTGATGCAAATAACCATTGCGGTGTTACTGATCCTTCTTCAAAATTTAAATAATAAATTGGTTCATAATATCTTCTAAATTTGATGATTAAAACATTAGGCTTATCTAAACTGTAAAATTCTGTTACATTCATTCCACGAGGACAAATTATTGAATTTTCTGTTAGAATGATAATATTC